>ERZ724503.280-NODE-280-length-20322-cov-10.623575_pt1 | contig 20322 bp, 19 predicted proteins | sample MGYA00376036_ERZ724503 | MGnify/ENA primary metagenome ERZ724503 (study PRJEB28724, sample SAMN07190885) | wastewater metagenome | isolation source: influent of sewage treatment plant in Hong Hong | place: Hong Kong | collected 2016-03-17 ...
TAATAGCATCATCACCCATACCAGGATATAATCCTATCCAAAAACTATCATTCATTATTTTATCAGTTACTTTTAAATCACCAACTACTCGATAATCTTGATTTAATATCATACTATCAAACATAGGATGTCTAATCATATTTCCTGCAAATAAATTTCTTGTTTGTATTTTATTTGCTTCAAGATGTTCTACAAGGTCATTTCTTGTGAAATTTACACCATCTTTTAAAGTTATCATAAATCCAAACCAACTTGGGTCTGAGTTTGGTTGAGTCTGAACTAATTGAATTTGTTCTAAATCTTTTAGTCCATCATATAATTTTTTTTGATTCTCTTTTCTTTTTTCTACAAATATTGGGAATTTTTCAAGTTGAGCACAACCAACGGCTGCTTGCATATCTGAAACTTTTAGATTAAATCCAAAATGAGAATAAACATATTTATGGTCATACCCTTTTGGAAGAGTTCCAAAGCTTTGAGAAAATCTACAACCACAAGTATTATCTACCCCACTTTCACACCAGCAATCTCTTCCCCAATCTCTCATACTAAGCATGATTTTTTTAAGAAGTAGATTATTTGTATAAGTTGCTCCACCTTCTCCCATTGTCATATGATGAGGAGGATAAAAAGAGCTTGTTCCAATATCTCCCCAAGTTCCAGTTGGTTTACCTTCATAAGTAGAACCCAAAGCATCACAGTTATCTTCAATTAACCAAAGGTTATGTCTATCACAAAACTCTTTTACAGCTCTTAAATTAAATGGATTACCTAAAGTATGAGCTATCATAATAGCTTTTGTTTTAGGACTAAGTGCTAGTTCTAGTTGAGTTACATCAATATTTACATAAGTTAAATCCATATCCACAAATACAGGAACTGCTCCATATTGAACAATAGGTGCTACTGTTGTAGGAAATCCTGCTGCAACAGTTATGACTTCATCACCTCTTTTTACTTGTCTCTCTTTAAGTAGAGGAGAAGTTAAAGCATAAAAAGCCAAAAGATTTGCTGAACTGCCAGAATTTACTAAAAATGCCCATCTAACTCCTAGATATTTTGCTAATTCTTTTTCAAACTTTTTAGAATAATCACCATAAGTTAGCCAAAAATCCAATGAACTATCAACAAGATATTGCATTTCAGTTTCATCAAACACTCGTCCAGCATAATTTACTCTAGTTTCTTTCTCTATAAATTTTTTTTGTTGAGTTGGCTTATGTACTAATTCATAATACTCTTTTGTTTTTTGCAAGATTTCTTGTTTTAGTTGTTCTGCTTGTGTCATTTATTTACCTTTCCACATACTATTTATCTCTTTTAAATATGGGTCATTTATAATAGATTCTTTATCTAAGTTTTCAAAATTAGTTTTAAAATAATCTCTCATTTTTAAAATAGCATTTTTATGAGTTGTGAACTCAAAATTACCTATTTCATTTAGAATTTTTTCATTATTTGATGTATATTCATTATTTAATCCATCATTTAATACTCTGATTTCTGATTTAAAATCACTTGTTTCATTTACAAGATTTGCCAAGCTTATTAAATCTATTTTTGTTCCTGTTGTTACATTATAAATTTTCTCTTTAATTTCATTATGAATAACCCAATCTATCATTTTTACTAAATCATCAATATAAATATAATCAAAATATACATTTTTATTAATCACTATTGGAAGTTTCAACAGATTTTTTACAATAGCATTTGTTATAAACTTGAATCTATAATTTTCATACTCTCCATAAGCTCCAAAAATTCTTAATTGAACTATTCTTTGTGATTTTTCAATATATTTTGAAGTTATAGATTTATAAAATCCATATTCATCTAAAGGTTGAGATTTCAAATAATCTTCCTCTTTTGCTTCAATTATAGCTTTGTGTTTACTATACTCCGCACCACTTCCAAATGATATAATTTTTTTAACATTTTTTTCATGTTTAACAATATTGAAAAATATTCTAAGATTATATTCTGTAACATTTTTCATATCTATCGTTGTTCTATCTCCACCTTTATTTGCTAGATGAATAATAATATCTATTTTATTTAACAAAATATAGTTTTCAACTGCTACTTCATCCAATAAATTCAATTCTTTACTTGAAGGTGTGAACAAAATATAATTTGAATAAATTTTGTTCAAATACTCTTTTAGATGAGAACCTATAAAACCATTTGAACCAGTTATAAATATGTTCATTTCTACTCTTCCAATGGTTTATTAATCATCTCTTTTTTAAACTCTTCCCTACTTAAAAATGGATACATATCTTCTAAAGGTTTTGAAACCATCGTTCCATCTTCTCTTTTTAAAGAAGCTGTTGCAGGAATAATTTCTTGATTTTCAGGACACATTATTTCACACAATACTGGACCATCATAATCCATTACATTTTCTAATATACAATCTAATTCAGATACTTCTTTTGCAATAAAATATTTAATACCATAGGCTAAAGCAATTTTTTCAATCTCTGGAAAAGATATACCTGAATCTTTATCAGTTCCTATTGCTCTTCCTTCAAAAAATTTTCTTTGAGTAGCTCTTATAGAAAGATAACCATTATTATTCCATACAAACAATTTTAAAGGTAAATTATAATGTACAATAGTTTGTAACTCTTGTATATTCATTTGAAATGAACCATCTCCTGTTATTCCTACAACTTCACCATTTTTTGCAAAACAAGTACCAATAGCAGCTGGCATAGTAAATCCCATATCTGCTTGAGCACCAGAAGTTATATATCTTTGATTTCCTTTTATCTTTAATGCCTGAGAAGTAACATAATATGATGAACCTGCATCAGAAACAACAGCTGTATCATCTTTTAAAAATTTACAAAGATGTTCAATAAATGTATATTTATTTATCTTTTCTTCACTTTCATATCTTTCTAATGCTACTGGCCATTTATTTTTCCAATAGTTACATTTTCCTATCCACTCATTTGTATCTAGTTTAACTCTCTTTTGATTTATTTTATTGAAGAAATCTCTTAAATCGCAATTAATAAATTTATCAATTTTAACTGTATTTTTTTGATGTTCTTTACTATCAATATCAACTACAAATACTTTTGCATCTCTCATAAATAAATCATATTCAAAACCAGTTAATGCCACACTAAGTCTAGAACCCAAAACTAAAACAAAATCTGCATTTTGTAAAGCAAAATTTCCTGCTCTATCACCTTTTGTTCCAAGTCTTCCAATGAACTTATCACTATTTGTACTCATTAAATCAATAGCTAAATAAGATGCTGTAACTGGTACATTAAAACCATCAACAAATCCATTAAACTCTCCAACAGAATCTGATAATCTTACACCATTACCAGCTATAATCATAGGTCTTTTAGCACTTTTTAATTCTTTGATAACTTCATCTATATCTTTATCATCAACTATTTCAACATACTCTTTAACTATTTCATTTTCATCAAAATGTTTTAAGTTATCTGTATCGATAGTTGCGCCTTGAACATCTAAAGGAATATCTATCCAAACAGGACCTGGTCTTCCACTTTTTGCTAAATAACAAGCTTTTTCTATATGATAAGCTATATCATTTGGCTCATTAACCATAATTGCATATTTAGTAATTGATTTTACCACCGATACAATATCTGCTTCTTGAACACCAAATTGTCTTAATGGTAAATCTGTATTGTAACAAGTCTCTTTTTTCTTAACTTGTCCAGAAATAAAAAGAGCTTGTGTACTATCTTGCCAAGCATCTAAGACTCCAGTTATTGCATTTGTTCCACCACATCCAGTAGTAACATATGCAACTCCTATTTTATTAGTATATTTAGAATAAGCAACAGCTCCCATTGCACATGCTTGTTCATGATGATTACATATAACTTTTAATTTATCATGTTTAGCAACTCCATCATTTAAAAACATCGCTCCACCACCAGTAAGCATAAAAACTTCTGGTACTTGTAGTACATCATATATATAATTTGCAATATAATCTGTAACTCTCATTTTCATTTTCTTCTCTCCAATGCTTCTTTTAGTCTATTAATAGCTTTTATAATATTTTCAGTTGTATTTACATAACAAATTCGAACAAATCCTTCTCCTGATTCTCCAAAATTATTCCCTGGTAATAATGCAACACCTGCTTCTTCTAATGCAAATTTTGCAAATTCATCACTACTCATTCCTGTACCAGTAATATTTGGAAAAGCATAAATTGCACCATCTGGCTCTATACAAGAAATTCCATCTATTGAATTTAATCCATCTACTAATATTTTTCTTCTTTTATTGTACTCTTCTTTCATCTCTATCAAAGCACTTTGTTCACCAGTAATTGCTTCAATACCTGCTCTTTGAATAAAAGGAGGTACACAAGAAACTATTGTTGATACTAATAATCCCATTTTTTCAATAACTTCTTCAGGTCCTATCGCAACACCTAATCGCCAACCAGTCATTGCAAATGCTTTACTAAAACCATTTAATATAATTGTTCTTTCTTTACAATGATCTATATATGAAGGACTTTTGAATGATTTTTCATTATTAAATATTAATCTTCCATAAATCTCATCACTTAATAAATAAATATCACTCTCTTTTGCTATTTGAGCAACTCTTTCTATTTCAGAAGGAAGCATAACTGAACCTGTTGGATTGCTTGGTGTATTTAAAATAATTAACCTTGTTTTACCTGTAATTGCATCTTTTAAATCCTCAGGATTTAATCTAAATTGATTCTCTTCTTTTAATTTAACAGTTACAGCTTTTGCACCACAAGCTTTTATAGCAGAATAATATGTTGGGAATCCTGGATCTGGGACTATTACTTCATCTCCTGGATTTACTAAGCATTTAATTGTGAAATAGATTATTGAATTTGCACCAGGAGCTACTAAAACTTGTTCAAGAGTTGGTAAAAAACCTCTACTATGCAAAGTTGCTTTTTGTGCAACAACTCTAAAATCATACAAGCCCATTGAACTTGTATAATGGGTGTCCCCTGATTTTAAAGCATTACATGCAGCATCTATTATATTTGAAGGTGTATCAAAATCTGGCTCACCTAATTCAAAGTGCAATATTTCTTTACCTTCTCTTTCAAGTTTTTGGGCTAAATCAAGTATTTTAAACATTGGTTGCCCTTCAATTTGATAAGCTATGTCAGATAAACTTTTCATTATTTACTCCACTCCATATTCTTTTCTTTTGCATCATATACATAACTATCTAAATCTTGACTTGTTAAAATATTTTTATTTTCTTCATAATAAGATTTATACCAATTCACAGTTTTTTCAAAAGTAGTTTGACTATTCCAAACATCTCTCCATTTTAAAAGAATATGTGCTTTTGAACAATCAAGTTTAAGTAAATTTGCTTCATGAAGTTGATTTAAATCACTATTGATTTCATAATCTATTTTATCCCAATGTTTTTTCACATTTTTTACAACTTCTTCCACAGTAATACTTCTCTCATCACTTGGACCAAAATTCCAAGCATCTGAAAACTCTAGTTTTTCCTCAAGAAGTTTTTGACCAATTTGTAAATAACCACTTAATGGTTCAAGTACATGTTGCCAAGGTCTTGTAGCTTTTGGGTTTCTAATACTTACTCTTTTACCTTGAGAAACTGAAAGCATAATATCAGTTATAAGTCTATCTTTTGCCCAATCTGCTCCACCTATTACATTTCCAGCTCTACAAGTTGCTAATAAAGTATTATGTTTGATTTTGTAATCTTTTGTATTAAAATAAGAATTTCTATATGAACTTGCTAATATATCAGCACACCCTTTTGATGAACTATATGGATCATATCCACCCATTGGATCATTTTCCCTATAACCCCATATCCACTCTTTATTTTCATAAGCTTTATCACTTGTGATATTTACTATCGCTTTTACCTTTGCAATTCTACAAGCTTCAAATACTTTTAAAGTTCCTATTACATTTGTTTCATAAGTCTCTATTGGATTTTCATAAGAGAGTCGTACAAGTGCCTGAGCTGCAAGATGAAATACAATATCAGGCTTATATATCTCAAATGTTTGATTTAATTTTTCTAAATCTCTAATATCTCCAACAATAGAAATAATATCCAAATCTAAAAGTTCTATATGACTTGGAGTTGTTGGTGCTTCAAGTGAATATCCTACAACTTTTGCACCCATTTTATTTAGCCAATAAACAAGCCATGAACCTTTAAATCCAGTATGTCCAGTCACTAATACCGTTTTATTTTTATAAATTCCACCAAATAAGTTTTGCATTACCAAACTTTCCATGGAGCTTTTTTATTATCCCAAAGTGTATTTAAATCATTTTTATCTTTTAAACTATCCATAGGTTTCCAAAAGCCATTATGTTTAAATGTAAACATTTCTCCATCAAGTGCAAGATTTTTGAGTGGTGCTTGTTCAAATACAACTTCATCACCATTATCAATATAATCAAATACTTTTGGCTCACATACAAAAAAACCTATATTTATCCAACCACCATCACCTTTTGGTTTTTCTAAGAAAGATTCCACTTTATCTCCATCAAGGTTTAATGCACCAAATCGACCTTCTGGTTGATTTGAAGACATAGTTATAGCCTTACCATGTGATTTATGAAACTTAACTAACTCATCAATATTTATATCACTTACACCATCTCCGTATGTAAGTAAAAATGGCTCGTTACCAACCACTTTTTGAGCTTTCTTTATCCGTCCACCCGTCATCGTATCTAATCCAGTATCTAAAAGGGTAATTTTCCAAGGTTCACTTGAGTTATTTAATACTTCCATTTTCCCTGTTTGCATATCAATGGTAACATCACTTTGATGCAAAAAATAATTTGCGAAATACTCTTTTATATAATATCCCTTATATCCTAGCAAAAGAACAAAATCATTGAAATCATATTTTGAATATATTTTCATAATATGCCATAAAATTGGCTTTCCTCCAATTTGAACCATTGGTTTTGGTCTTATATCTGTCTCTTCACTAAGCCTTGTTCCAAATCCACCAGCTAGAATCAATACTTTCATAACTCTTCCTTTTATTACCATTGAATTATTATTTAAGTATAATCGCTAAAAATTACTTAAAAAAAGGTTTTTATATGTCATTTGATTTCACTATTTGTATACCTACTTTCAATAGAGGTAAAAGGGCATTAGAACTTGTAAATATTTTATTGGAAAATTTACAAAAAAATTGGTCAATACTAGTATTAAATAATGCTTCAACAAACGGTGTTGAGTTTTATAATGAAATAGAAAATCTTTCTAAATCAAATAACCAAATAGAGTATATTAGACATGAAATGAACCGTCAATTTTATGGTAATTTTAAATCATGTTTAACTCAAGCATCATCTAAATATATCTTAATTATTAGTGATGAAGATTTTGTTAATTTTGATGGGATAAAATCAATTTTAGATGAATTAGAACAATATCCAAACTTAGGTGCTTGTAGAACTTCTATTTCTCCTCATAAAAATTTGAAAGTTGGAGCAAATAGCCATGTATTTGAAACCTCTTATTTAGAGAAAGGAGAAAAAGCTTTATCTGGATTTTGTTTTACAAGTAATTATATTTCAGGAATAATATATAATTTAGAAAATATTAGAAAAACTAATTTACTTGAAATATTAGATAAAAATATTCTTTCACACAAAGCCTATCCTCACTTATATTTTGACTTACTTGTAGCATCTAAGTTTGATGTTTTAATAACTTCAAAAATTTCTATTTTAGAAGGGGCATCAGTAGTATCAGAAACTTTAAATGAAGAGGGTAAAAAAGCTGTAACTCTTGATCATATAGGTCTATATGGATATGGAGAACGAATTAATCAATTTTTATCATTAAGAGATGGAATAGCAGATGCTGTAAATTTACTAGATAATAAAAATGACAATGACAGATTTATTGTTTTTTTGAATATTTATTTGCTATTGGTACAAAAATATTTTTATTTAATCGCTTTATGCAATATGCCTCAATATAAAAATCATTATATGGAAGAAAGCTTATTAAAAGAATCTTTTTTTTATATAGCTTGTTCAGCAATTTTTGCTCATCCACAAACTCAACCATATAAAGAAATAATTTTAGAAGGTATAACAACTATATACAATAATTATAAATAGAGGATTTTTAGCTTAAGACTAATTATTGTTATGTTGCATTAGTTTTTCAGCTATTATAAAATCAATCTCTTCATCTATATCTACAGAGTGTTTTTTATTCATTTTGTAGGCATAGATATTTTCTTTTAAAAAAAAACCCTTATTTTGTAATAATTTATCTGTTTTACAAATATAAATAGCTCCATTAAGCCGGTAATATTTAGGTAAATCTTGGCTTCTTTTATTTAATACCTCATCTCTTAAAAAATTTGACATATCCAAATTTTCATCTAGTGTATTACTCCATAAAGGAGAGTGTTCCATCTCACATACACTTATGATTGCATCTGCATTTTTTTCTTTTAGCAACTCTATTGCTTCATCAATATGTTTTTCACTTCTTAAAGGACTTGTTGGTTGAAGTAAAACCACATAATCATATTTTTCCACATTTTCTAAAGTATGCTTTAAAGCATCAAAAGTTGTAGCTGTATCACTTGCTAATTCATCAGGTCTTTTAATAAAATCAGCTTTATACTCTTTTGCAATATTTAATATCTCTTCATCATCACTTGAAACAATAACTTTAGATATATATTTACTTTTTAAGGCTGCTTCAATGCTCCAAGCAATAAGTGGTTTCCCACATAAATCAAGCAGATTTTTTCTAGGCAATCTTTTACTTCCACCTCGAGCAGGAATAATTGCTAAAAAAGTTTTATTCATTAAATATCCTAAAATACTCACTTTGTGCTTGTTCAAAATCACTCATTCTTCCTATATCTAACCAATACTCATGAATAGGAAAAGATAAAACTTTTTTCTGTTTTTCTATTAAAATATTAAAAAGTGTTGGCATATCAAAAAATTCATTTTCAGGAATATACTCAAAAATATTAGAAGATAATACGTAAATTCCAGCATTCACAAAAAATTTCTTGATAGGTTTTTCAACAATAGAAGCTATGCTATCATTTTCTATTTCGATAACTCCATAAGGAACTTGATACTCATACTCTCTAACACACATTGTTGCATTTGCATTTCCAAAACAGTGAAAATCCAATAAATTTGAGAAATTCACATCAGTTAATAAATCTGCATTCATTACAAAAAATGGCTCATTTGGTTGCTCTTTTAAAAGACTTAAAGCTCCAGCAGTTCCAAGTCTAGTATTCTCTTCAACATAATCAATATTAACTCCAAAATCACTTCCATCTTTGAAATATTCTCTTATCATCTCTGCTTTATAGTTTAGGCTTATAGTAATATTCACAAAACCATGAGCAGCAAAATTTCTGATGATAGTTTCTAAAATAGGTTTATTTCCAACTTTTAACATAGGTTTTGGCATATCTTCAGTTAGAGGTCTAAGTCTTGTTCCCAAACCTCCTGCCATTAAAATCACCCTATTTCTTTTTTTTGTTACATTTAATAAAGTAGCTAAATTTACAATATCGACTAAGTGATTATTCTCATCAACTATTGGTATTTGATAAACTTGATTTTTTATTGCTTTTTGAATAATTTTCTCTTTTGATTCACTATTTAAAGCAACCGTAGGATTTTTAAAATATAACTCTTTTATAAAATCATCTAACGAATAATTTTTTAAAAGCCCTCTTCTAATATCTCCATCACTTAAAGTACCTAAAAGTTTGTTATTTTCATCAACAACTAATGCAATTCTAATAGCACCCTTATCTATTACTTTTAATGCTTCTTTTATTGTTATATTTTCAGGGATTAGTAAGTTTTCAATATTTCTCATATTAGACCTTTAAATCGTAAAAAGATTTTTTTAATATATTAGCCAAATTAACATTTTTTAGAACTTCTATAATTTGCTTACTTGGGCAACTTTCTCCATAAGGATTTTCCACATTTTTAAGTTTTTCTTGAAATTCTTTTGAATAAATCTCTTTAAATGCTTTTAATATCTCTTCTTTTTTGGGTTCACAATCAATAACACTTAAAGCTTTTATTCTTCCTTTTTGTCTATCTCCAATATTTATTGTTGCTATTTTAAAGCTTGGTGCTTCTAAAAGTCCACTTGAGCTATTTCCAACAACTGCATCAATATATTGTAACGCACTTAGGTATCTTAATTGTCCCAAAGATGCAAACCCAACAGATTTATGTGAATTTTTAGTTACATATTCATCGATCATTTGATTTATTATTCTTCCATCTGTATCACTATTTGCTTTTGTGAATATTATATTTGTATTTTCTAGCTCATCAATAGCATCAAGTAATTCTTGAAATTGCTCTTTTGCTGTTGAATTTTCCAAAGTTACAGGATGAAAAGTAACTAAAATATTTTTCTTATTTAATTTAAAATTTATTGATTCTTCAAATTCATCTTTTGATAAAAGTTTTAATCTTTTGATATTTTCTATTCCCATTCCACCTACATTAAAAACTCTATTTGGCTCTTCACCTAATTGAATAACTCTGTTTTTATATTCATCTGTGGCTGTAAAATGAAGATGACTCATTTTTGTAATACTATGGCGAATTGATTCATCAAATGCACCTTGCGTTATTTCTCCACCATGAAGATGTGCTATTGGAATATTACAAATCATAGCACTGCTTACAGCAGAAAATATCTCATATCTATCCCCAAGAACTACCAAAATATCAGGCTTTAACTCTTCAAAAGCTTCTGCAAAACCAATTTGTGCCAATCCCATAGATTTTGAAATACCCATAGCTGTATCAGAAGATAGAAGCATCTCTATTTTTTTATCTATTCTAAACTCTTTTTCGATTTCTTTGTATGTCAATCCAAATTCAGGGCTTAGGTGCATTCCTGTAACAATAAGTTGAAGTTCTAAATCCTTATCAGCTTCAATCTCTTTCATTAACCAATAAAGCAATCCATATTCTGCTCTAGTACCTGTTACTACACAAATCTTTCGTTTCATATCAATTCATCTTCCACATAATCTTTTGTTGCAACTGTTCCAATAATCTCATCCCATCTCATTGGGTTTATTCCATTTGCTGGTCTTGTTCCTGTTACTACACAAACTTTTCTTTTAATCATTTTTATTTTCACTTTCAAATAAGTTTTCCAATCTTTGGCTTATTTCACTTGGTGTTGGCAACAAATCTTTAAATTCGCTTGGTAACAATTCTGTAAGTTTATATGTAGTAACTCCTATTGGTTGATTGCTCTCTTTGAGTGCATATTCTACTGTTGTTCGCTTTTTCTCTTTACAGATGATGATTCCTATGGATGGATTCTCATCAGGTAGTTTAATTGTATCATTCAGCACTGAGAGATAAAAATTCATTTTCCCTGCATACTCAGGTTTAAATTTACCTATTTTTAGCTCAATGGCTATGAGAGATTTTAGTCTTCTGTGATACAAAAGTATATCTATAAAATACTCTTCATCATCCACTTCAAGCTTATATTGATTTCCTAAAAATGCAAAATCTGTACCCATTTCATTTAAAAATTCTCTTATTTTATTAATGAGCCCTATTTCTAGCTGATGTTCACTATGTTCTTCCCCTAATTCTAAAAAGTTAAAATTATATTCGTCTTTTACTGCCAGTTTGGCTTGATATTTATATTTTGCTACTATTGTATTATCAAAATTTGTTTGATTTAAGAGAAATTTTTCATACGATTTATTATCGATATGATTGTCTAGTACTCTATAAGTCCAGCCAAACTTTATGACCATCTTGATATAGAATTCTCTTTCAAGACTATCTTTACATTTATGGAATATAGCTACATTGTGCGACCATCCAATTTCTCTAGACAATGTTTGGAGTTTTTCATTTTCATGATATTCAAGGTAAAATTGTCTCATGTTCCAAAGGTTTTGCACACTAAAACCTTTGATCCCTATAAACTCTTTTTGAAGTTCTAGTGAAAGATTTTTAACTACAGATTTCCCCCATCCAAAAGCTTCTTGTTTTTCTACAATATTTTTACCAATATACCAATAAAGATTTATAAGCTCTTTGTTTACAGCTTTTAAGGCTTCATACTGAGATGATAGTATTTTGGTTTTTATATCTTTGACAAAAGTAGTGAAGTTTTGATCTATGTCTAAAATTTCTTTTTTCATATCAACTCATCTTCTTTATAATCTTTTGTTGCAACTGTTCCAATAATCTCATCCCATCTCATTGGGTTTATTCCATTTTCTGGTCTTGTTCCTGTTACTACACAAACTTTTCTTTTAATCATTTTTTCTCCAACTGCTTTTGAGTATAGTTTGTCAAAAGTTTGAGTTGCTCTATGGCTACTTGATTTAATCGAATTAATCTCTCTTCAAACGAGATGTTTTGCTTGATAAGCTGTGCATTGAGACTTTCTAAATTTGCCATCACTACAAGCTGTTCAGCTGTAGCATAATCTCTCATATTTCCTTCAAGTTTAGAATTTTCTTCACTCCATTTTTTAGCTGTAAGTCCAAACAAGGCAACATTTAAAAGATCAGCTTCACTTGCATAAATAAAAGGCACTCTATTTTTTGCTAAATCAGGTGGAATAAGATTGTTTTTGATAGCATCAGTATGAATATAGTAGTTCATCTTTACCAATGTTCTTTTTATATCCCATCCAAGTTTTTGTTTTTCTATCTCATCATTTTTGAGTCTTTGAAACTCTTTAATAAGATAGAGTTTAAATTTTGGGCTAATCCAACTAGCAAACTCAAAAGCTATATCTTTGTGGGCATAAGTTCCACCATATCGTCCAGCTTTTGCAATTATACCTATTGCATTTGTTTTACTTATCCACATTTTTGCAGATAATGAAAAACGATTGAGTCCTGCTTCATTTTTAATTCCCTCGAATTCGGGGGAATTAAAATTAATATTGTAAATCTCTTCCCAAATTCCAAGAAACTCTATAGTATTTTTATTTCTTAACCATTTTTCAATAAGAACAAGTCCATTTTCTATGCTCTTAACCATATCAGTAAGAGATATATAGTCATCTTTTATAATGTTTATCTCTTGTTCTTGAACTATAAGTTTATTTTTCATATCAACTCATCTTCTTTATAATCTTTTGTTGCAACTGTTCCAATAATCTCATCCCATCTCATTGGGTTTATTCCATTGGCTGGTCTTTTTACAGCAAGATTATTAGTACTAAAAATCTCACCTTTTTTAATATCTACTTTTGCAACAATACTTTTTCTTGCAATACTGATATTTTTTGATTCACTCTTTGAAGGTTTTTTTATCCCATTTCCCAAAGCTAACTCTATATTTCTAATTGCTTTTACCATAGCTTTTAACTCATCTGGTTCAAGACTAGCTTTATGGTCAGGTCCTTCCATAGTACAATCAAGAGTAAAATGCTTTTCTATACAACAAGCACCCATTGCAACTGCTGCAATATCAACTTCTATTCCTAAAGTATGATCACTATATCCAAAAGCAACATCAAAAGTTTTTCCTATGGTTACCATAGCTTTTAGATTCACATCTTCATAAGGTGTTGGATACTCTGTATTTGCATGTAAAACTATGATATTCTCTTTTTTAGTTCCAGCATTTGTCAAAATATCCATAGCATCTTCAATCTCTCCAATATCAGCCATACCCGTTGAAAGTATCACTTTTTTATCAAGTTTTCCAATATGTCTTAAATATGGAAGATTTGTAATTTCTCCACTTGGTATTTTAAAGATTTCCAGTCCCAAATCATTTAAAAGTTCAATACTATCATGATCAAATGGAGTTGATAAAAACATAATATTCTTTTCTTTACAATAATCCATAAGAATTTTATGAGTTTTTATATCTAGTTCAAGTCTTTTTATCATATCAAATTGAGATTCTTCACTATTTGTAGTTTGTTTTTGATAATCAGCTTTTTGTGCATTTTTTGATACTAAATTTTCAGCTTTAAAAGTTTGAAATTTAACTGCATCAGCTCCTGCATCACTTGCCACATCAATAAGCTTTTTAGCAAGTTCCAATGAACCATTATGATTTACTCCAGCTTCTGCAATAATAAATACTTTTTTCATTTAGAATCCATTTCAATTAAGTTTATTTATAATCTGTTGTGTCAAATAACCGCCTCTAAAGGCTCCTGCTATTCTTTGAAGAGAATCTATATTTAATTTAATATTTATATTTTCACCTTCCAATTCTTTTTTTACTATTTCTAAAGCTTCTTTATATAATTTTTCAATATTTTCATCTAAATAACTTTTCAAATCTTTAAAATTTGTATGAGATATTTTTTCTATGCTAGTGCTATTTTGTTTTAAAAGTAAAATTCCTATAATCATTGAAATAGTATTTGAAGCATAACCAACAAATGGGTATTCTTCATACATCTCTTCTATAGCCGTTTTTCTTCTAGTTTCTACATATCTCCATATTAATACAGCTAACACCAATTTTGCACCATTTAATTCTTGTGTAAAAATTCTATTATAATAATTATCATCAAAAAGCCTACTTTTTCTAAATTTAACAACATGAGGTTCTTGTCCCCAAATAGATAAAATAGCTTCTGCTGCTACTGCTATGGATATAGCACTTCTTGAAATTATTTCATCTCTTTTTGGTTTATATGTATAAGTAGAATCCCCTTGTGCATCTTTTTCTAGCTCAGAAACACTCTGTATTAATGATTTTTGAATATCATCATTTGATTTTAAATCCCTTAAATTTATAGCTGTTTGAGAGTTTGTAGCATAGGTAATTTCATTTATTAGTTTTATATGTTCTGGATTTAATTTATATATTCTTACCAATACAAAAGCTTTTGTAAAATCAAAATCATTATTAGTACCTATTGTTTCTTCAATAGTTTTGCAAGTTTGTCCGCCATTTATAATATGAATATCATTCAATTTTACAGTGAAGTCTCTATCTTGCATAGCATTATAAGAAAAATCTGATACCACCATAGTAATACCATTATTTAGAAAAAAGAAATTACTATTATCCTCTTTTAAAAGTGATAATTTTATAGCTTCATTTACCCTATTACTTTTACTTCCAAGATATTTTCTTACATTCTTTTCGAGTAATTTATCTCCATGTTTTTGAAAAAGTGTAGCAAACTCTTCTACTTTTACCTTACCTATCATAACCCTTGCATAGTCAAAATCTTCTACTATAACCTTACCTGTTATATGTATAGTATCACTTATATTTTCTCTAGCTCTTGAAAGATTTATTATATTTTTATGATTAAAATGAAAGAAATTTATCCAATCTGGGAAATTCTTACTTTTTATTAAATTTTCTGCTTCATTATCCCATTTTAAACCATTATGACAAAAATAAACTTCTACATTTGGAATAATTCCACTTTGTAAAAGTTCTTTTATCTCTGCAATTTTTGATTTAAGTTTTATTGGCATATTTAATAAATCTTTATTTGGGTCAAGGACTAAAGGAAGAGAAGAAATCATTTGTTCAATAGCATTTCTTGGAAAATTATTTTGACCATCATAATATTCACCATTTTGTTTAAAAAATCTAGTATATTTTGTTTGAATTATCTTTATTGTAAAGCTATCATTTATCACATCTGATATAAAAATTGAATCAATAGAATAGTCATTTCCCGAATCATAAATAAAATCAAGTGCTTCTTCATCATCTTCTATATCAAATAAAGTTTTAATATTTAGAACTAAAAAAGCTTTGCTAATTTGTTTGTCTGGATTATTGTCTAGCTTAGTATTTAGTTTTTGAACCAACCCTTGAACTTGCTGATCCACTAATGCTAATTCTATATTCATCTATATCTCCTTTTTGTATAACTATTAAATTTTATCTGATAGATAGTAAATAGTTTATTTGACTTCAAATCTATCTCCTACTTTTATTTTACCATTATATTCAAAATCTATAACTTTTAGAAAACTATCTTGTGTCTTAACCAAAAAAGTTCCATCTTTTTCTTTATTTAATATTGCACCTATAATACATTTATAATTCGGTGCATTTTCTATAATCTCAACTTTATTAATCTTCATTTCAATGCCATTTAAAAAAGCTCTTGCCATAGGTGCAGGATTACAAATTGCCCTAACAAAATTAAAAATTTCTCTACTTGTTTGATTCCAATTTAAAATCTCATCTCCAATCTTTCTTTGTGAACAATAAAATCCTGTAGGATGAATTTCAATCTGTTTTTTGGCTTTTACATAACCTTCTTTAAACATAATAATTGCATCATAAAGAGTATCTGCACAACCTTTGTATGCTCTCTCAAGTAATGTTTTATAATTATCTTTATCTAAAATTTGATAACTTCTTTGCAAAATAATATCTCCAGTATCTATCCCTTCATCAACATAATGAACAGTAATACCAAACTCTTTTTCATCATTAATCAAAACCCAATTTAATATATTTCTTCCTCTATAAAATGGTAATTTTCCTGCATGACAATTTATAATTCTTAGTGGCGTTAAATTAATAATTTCATCTTTAAAAATCTGATTAAATGACATAGATACAAATAAATCACAAAAATAAGTTTTAATCCTTTCTATAAAATTTTTTGAGTTTATATTCTCATATTTTAAATAATCAATATTGTATTTCTTTGCAAAATTCAACAATACATCATCCTTGGTATCAAACCTTACACATATAAATTGTATGGATATTTCACAATCATTAATAAGTTTCTTAAAAGCTTCATGACTCCAAATTCCATCAGCAAAATATCCAATTCTTAATGGCTTTTCACTATTGAATTGTTTGCTATATTTGAAAGTATCTTCATACCCCCCCCTATAATCACATTTGAACCAATTTCTATATTTTCTTTTGCCATTGCATTACTCCCGAAAAATGTATTATCTTTCACAACAACACCACCATTTAAAACACTTGCTGTTGAGATATGACAATTATTCCCAATAATACAATCATGTTCAATAAGTGCTTTTGAATTAATTATACAGTTTTTACCAATTTTTACATTTGCATTAACTAAAGCATGGTGCATAATAACTGTTCCTTCTTCAATAAAAGAGTGTTTAGAAACATAAGCTAATGAAGAAATAATTACAGGTAAATTAAAACCTATATTTTTTGATTTATCAAACAATTTTACTCTTAAATCATTTGTTTTTATCTGCCCTACTGTTATTATTGCATTTTTACAGGAAAGAAAAATAGTTTCCAAATCATCATCACAACCAATAATTTCATAATCTAAAACTTTTTTACCAACATTCTCTTTAGTATCAACTATACCAATTATTTCATACTTGTTTTCTTGCTCAATTACATCTATAACACTATGGCAATGCCCACCACCACCAATAAGAACTATTTTTTCTTTCATTATAATCTCACTGAACTTGGAATATTTACAACTCTTTCTTCAAGATATTTTGCATTTTTCAATTCATCTTTTTGGCAATATTTATACATCTCAAGTTCATTCATAAGTCGCCAAATAGGTCTTGTCATTACACCATTTTTATTTGTAAATTCTAAAAACTCATCTCTTTGTTTTAAATCATTCAATAATATAGCTTGAAGCCAATAGTTTGATTTTGAATCTTTTGGCTCTTTTATAAAATCAATATTTGAAGTTTTGAAAAACTTTTCATAAGTTGAAGCTAACTCTCTTTTTGACTCTAAAAATCTATCCAAATTTTCCATTTGAGCCACAAGTAGAGCTGCATTAATATTTGGAAGTCTATAGTTATATGCAATTTCATCATGGACATATTCGTAAGGATGTGGTATTTTTGCAGTTGTTGTGATGTGTTTTGCTCTTTTAGCCAATGCTTCATCATCAGTAACAATAACTCCTCCACCACCTGAAGTTATAACTTTATTTCCATTAAAAGAAAATGCACCTACTTTTCCAAAAGTTCCAGTATGTTTATCTTTATAGAAACTCCCTAAACTTTCAGCGGCATCTTCAACTAAAGCAATATGCCATTTTTCACAAATTTCATTTATCTCTTCAATTTTACAAGGATGTCCAAAAGTGTGCATGGGAACACAAGCTTTTATAATTTTTTTTGTAGTTTTATTGATACATTGATTATTTACTACTTCACAATTTGCTTCTAAAAAATTTTTAAGTGATTTTGGACTCAATCCCATCGTATCCAAATCAACATCTACAAATACAGGTTTTGCTCCAATATAACTAATAGCATTACAAGTTGCTATAAAAGTAAGTGGTTGAGTGATAACTTCATCATCTTTTTTTACATTTGCAAGAATCAAAGAAATATGAAGTGCTGCTGTGCCATTAACGGTAGCTATTGCATATTTTGCACCTACAAAAGAAGCAAACTCTTTTTCAAATCTATCCACATATTTTCCAACACTTGATACAAATGTTGAATCTATACATTCATTTAAATATTTTTTTTCATTTCCAATAAATTTTGGTTCGTGTAAAGGAATAAACTCTTTTGTATTAAAAGTTTGTTTTATAAAATCAATTATTTTTTGCATACACAGCCTCCAGCGGTGCTAAAGCACATCGCTTCTGGTTTCAAATCTCTTGTGCTTTGCACTCTCTTTGAGAAAAAAGCAAAGCCGTTTGCTTTTTCTTTACGATTTTCACATTTTACCATCTAAGTATTTCCCCGTTTCTTTATGACCAAAATCTGGAATTAATCTAAAAAACTCTTTTACTATATCATCTTTTGTCCATGATAAATTTTCTTTAAAATTTTTAATAGTTTTTTCAAAATGATTTAGCTTTTCTTCATCATAAATAGCTTCATTTTTAATAATTCCAAGATTTTCAAATCTTGCCATATCTAAAATCTCATTATCTGTAAAAAACTCTTCAAAATCCTTCTCTCCAGTTGTATCACTAGCCGTAAATAAACATGACCATTTCCCAAGTGCTGGTAAAGTTTTAGCAAGTTCTCTGGCTTCATCTTCTGTTTGGCATAAATATGGTTCATATCCCAAATTTTCTAAATATCTAACAGCTATTTGTGAAAAAGTAACTAGATGTAAGTTTTCGCTTAATTTTGGGAAAAAAATATCTCTATTTTCACCAAAAATGCAAGACATTAAGCAAAGTTCACCACTTTCTTGAGGAGTTACAAAATACCTTTTTATATCATTTGGAGCAACTATTGGTTGATTTTTTTGGATTCTTTGATTAAATCCGTGTAAAAGTGAACCATCGCTAAAAGCAACATTTGCAAATCTTGCCATTGAAACATCTATTTGTTTAGATTTTCTATTTACAAACATCTCCATTATTCTTTTACTAGCACCCATCATATTCACTGGATTTGCAGCTTTATCTGTACTTACACAAAAATATTTTTTTGTTCCATTTTCTATAGATTGTTTCAAAGTTTTATCAGTATTAAAAATATTTGTTTCAATCATTCGCATAAGAGTAAATGGATCTTTTTCACTTCTAACATGTTTAAGGGCAGAAAGATTTAAAACATAGTCATATTTTCCATCTGATTTTATAAAAGCATCATATTCAAGTGATCCTATATCAAGGGCAAATGTAGCAAACTCTCCATCTATATATCCAAAACTACTTCTTATATCACGCACTAATTCAACCATATTGTTTTCACTAATATCTACAACATGAAGTTTTTTAGGATTTCTTTTAAATATCTCTTTTGTTACAGCTTGACCAATACTTCCTGCTCCACCAAGAACCAAAAAAGATGAAGTTGATACTATTTGAAAAAGCTCCTTTTCATACTGTTTTAAATCATAAGAAAAAAGCTCTTTATTTCGCCCTATTAATTCTAATATTTCCATTTTTAATACCATAAATAAATTTATATATCATACCAAAGATAATATTTAAATAATATCATCTTAATTATTTTTTGTTAGAATTTTATTAATAAAACAATATAGGATACAAAGTGGAAAATAACTCTATCCCTCAAGACATCATAAAAATACAAAAAAAATTAGCTTTGTTTGAAAAAGATTCAAGAAATTACAAAAAATATACGAAAATATTGGTAAAACATATCAAATCTCATACAATGAAAAAAAGAGTTGTTTCTCATATAAAAACTATCGAAATAATTGAAAAGATAGAAGAAGAAACAAAAAAAGAGCCTCAAGAATAAAAAACATTACAATTTGTAATATTATTTTTTTGCCAAAAAATTGAATAAATTGCCTTAACTTCGAGTTTATGGGAAAAACCTCTAAAAATTCCTAATATTACACTTGTTAC
>ERZ724503.282-NODE-282-length-20278-cov-6.503882_pt1 | contig 20278 bp, 37 predicted proteins | sample MGYA00376036_ERZ724503 | MGnify/ENA primary metagenome ERZ724503 (study PRJEB28724, sample SAMN07190885) | wastewater metagenome | isolation source: influent of sewage treatment plant in Hong Hong | place: Hong Kong | collected 2016-03-17 ...
CCCATACGCCGGCAACCGGGCGGAGCCCCGGCACGCCGGCCACAGCGAGACCCGCCGGGACACCGGCGATATCGAGGTAGGTCCATGGCATTGCTGCCCTACAACTCCGTCGTCACCACGCCGGCGGCGTCGAAGGACATGACGACGCTGGCGACGGTGAAGGCGGAGCTCACCATTTCCGGCACGACGCACGACGCCTATTTCGCGGCCCTGATCCAGCAGGCCAGCAGCAAGGCGGTGGAGCTTTCGGGCCGGGAGTTCGCCCAGGAGGAGCTGACGGACCGGTTCCGGGTCGAGCGTTGCGACACGACGCTGCGGCTGACGCGCCGACCGATCGCCTCCGTGACATCGCTTGAGGAGGGCGGAACGGCCCTCACCGCGGGGACGGACTTCGAGATACTCGCCCAAGCCGGACAACTGCTGCGGATCGACGGCGACGGCACGCCGAGGCCCTGGGGGTATGGGCTTGTCGAGATCGTCTACGTCGCCGGCTGGGAAATGCTCACCGAGCTGCCCCACGCGCTGGAGCGGATCGTGATCGACGAAGTCAAGCGGGGCTGGATGGCGCGGGAGCGCGACCCGCTGCTGAAGGCAGAGGATGTTCCCGGCGTGCTCCGCTCCGAATGGTGGATCGACCGCGGCTCCGGCGGGAAAGACCCGATGCTGACGGCGCTGGCCGATGCCGGCTTCGTGGATGCCTTCTTCGTATGACGGCGCAGCGGGTTGCCGCCATCGTCGACCGGGCCGGGGAGACGGTGACATTGCGCCGGCCGGGAACGCCGGATGTCGACGTGACGGTGAAGGCCTCGATCCGGCGCTATGCCGGGGCCGATCTGGTCGGGGGCATCATCCAGGGGACGGCGGAGGTCATCCTGTCGAACCGGGAAATCGCCGCGGCCTCGTGGCCCGGCCCGCCACGCATCGGCGACAAGATCGTCCGCGACGGCAAGGTGCTGCACGTCGAGAGCTGCGAGACGCGGAACCACAAGGAAGAGACGGCGCTGCACATCCTGCGGGCGGTCGGATGAAGATCACCGGCTCGCTCCAGGCGGTGCGTCAGGTGATCACCGTCGATTGGAAGAACCACAGCCAGGAGCAGGCGAAGCGCCACCTGATCAACACGGCCCGTTACGGCATCCAGGGCATCCTGAACGACCAGACGGTGGTCGTGGGGTCGCGGCCGGGCGTCACCGTCTATGCGAACCATCCCGGCAACGCCAACCTGGAATCGGTCGTGCTGCCCGGGCCGATCGTGGCGCTGTTCGATCACCGGGCGGCGATCGCGAAGATGGCGGTCCTGGAGCTGCGGGCGGCGAGCCCGGTGGTCAGCGGTCAGTACCGGGACAGCCACATCATCCTGCTGAACGGCGCGCCGGTGGCCACGCTGCCGCCGACGCTGAAGGCCTCCGACGAAATCGTGATCGTCAACCCGCTGCCCTATGCCAGGCGGGTGGAGATCGGCAAGACGACGGCCGGGCGGGACTTCGTGATCCAAGTGCCGAACCGCATCTATGAGCGCACGGCCAAGCAGAAGCTGATCCCGCGCTTCCGCAACGTGGCGGACATCCGGTTCGGCTATATGCCGCTGACGGGCGCGCATACCGTCAAAGGCAAGCTGCCGAGCCACTACGCCATTGGTGAAGGACGGCGGCGGAAACGGCAGTTGCGGGCGGGAACGTCCGTGGACGCGCCGGCCATCTTCATCATGCCGTACCAGGAGCATGTGGCGTGACGACGCTGACGGAGGCCAAGGCGGCGATTCGGGCGCGGCTGGAGGCCAATTTCACGGCCATCGCCCTGCGCTGGCCGAACGAGGGCGAGACGATCCCGGACGAGCCGGCGCCGTTCGCCTTCACGGAGGTCATCGCCGAGGACGCCTTCTATGCCGGCTTCGGCGGCGGGCGCGGCGCCAACCTGCAGCGGACCCCGGGGCGGATCGAGTGCCACATCCTGGCCGCGCGCGGGACCGGCACCGAAGACGGGGAGGGCTGGGCAGAGGACATCTGCGCCCTGTTCCGCAGCTACCGCGACGGCACGATCTCGTGCTTCGCGGCCGAGGTGTTCCCGCCGCTGGAAGGGCCGCCCTTCACCGGCGGCGCGGCGGGGAGCGGGAACTACAAGCACGTCGCCACGGCGGTCATCGACTTCCACTTCGACAGAACGGGATAGGAGCATCATCCCATGCCTCTACAGGAAAACGTCGCCTCCCGCCTGGTCTACAAGGCGCATACCGCGACGGCGATGACGCCGAACGCGGAGCTGGTGCCGGCGAGCGACCCGGCATCGTCCAACGGCCAGGAGCTGCGGCGCGCCACCTCGACGCTGGCCCTGCGGAAGGACACGTATCAGTCCAACGAGATCAGGGCCGACCGGCAGATCGCCGATTTCCGCCACGGCCGCCGCTTCGTGCAGGGCGAGATCAGCGGGGAGCTGTCGACCAAGACCTATTTCGACCTGCTGGAGGCGGCGTTCCGGGCGACGAAGGCCGCGACGTTCAACAAGTCGAATACCGACTTCACCAGCGTGGCGGGGGCGAACGCGACCAGCAAGTTCACGGTCGGCGGCTCCACCTGGGCGGCTCAGGGCTTCCGCGTCGGCGACGTGATCAGCTTCGCCAGCCTCTCCGAGGCGACGAACAACAGCAAGAACTTCCTCATCTATGCGCTCTCCACGGTCGACGCCTTCGTGACGCCGGCGCCGACCGACATGAGCGCCGATACCTCCTTCACCGTGACCCGTGTTGGGACGAAGATCAGCATCCCCACGTCCTCCCACGCGAAGCGGCTGTTCGCGTTCGAGCATTTCCACGCCGACAGCGACATCACGCAGCTCTTCACCGAATGCCGGATCACCGGGGCGCGCCTCCAGATGCCGGCCACGGGCATGAACACGATCACGATCCCGATGATGGGGCGCAAGCAGACGGTCCTTACCGGCGGCTCGTCGCCCTTCTTCACGGCGCCCACGGCGGCGGGGACGGACGGCATCACCGCGGCGGTGAACGGCAAGATCGTGCTCGGCGGCGCCGTCGTCGGCATCGTCACCGGCATCAATATCGACCTGGCCATGGCGGCGGAGGCGCCGGCCGTCGTCGGGCAGGACTTCGTGCCGGAAATCTTCCTGGGCCGATCGGTGGTGACCGGCCAGATGACGATCCTGTTCGAGAACGGCACGTTCCTGGACGGCTTCACCGCCGAGACGGAGTTCGAGATCCTGCTGCTGCTGACCACGACCTCGGCCGTGAACTCGCCCTTCATCGCTCTCAGCATGACGCGGGTGAAGCTGGGCGGGGCGGACATGCCGCTGCAAGGGGAGGCCGGGCTGGTGCAGACCGTGCCGTTCCAGGCCCTGCTGAAGCCGTCCACGACCGGATACGACAACACCACGATCAGCCTGATCGACAGCGTGGCGACGTAATTCCGCTCCGACAGGCGGAAACCAACCGTCCTCGCGGGTCCGCCGGGGCGGTCGTTCGCAAGAACGGGAGCGGCGCCGTGTCGGCGGCGCCGGCTCCGACCTTCCGACAAGGGAACCATCATGAGCAAGTTCGACGCCCTCCACCTGGAGGTCGACAAGCCGGCGCGCATGACCGTCATGCTGCCGGGGATGCCGCAGCCGCTCTGCGATACGGCGGGCGAGCCGGCCTGGATCGACCTTCTCTCCCACGACAGCATCGCCGCCCAGCAATTCGACGACCGCCAGGCGGAGATGATGCTGCAGAAGCGCCAGGCCTCGCCCGGCTACATCCCGCCGCCGATCGAGGCGCGGCGGCAGCTCGTCGAGCGCGCTGCCGCCCTGACCGTGGGCTGGCGGCTGCTCGGGCTGGACGGGTCCGCGCTCGACGTGGCGTTCTCGCGCGAGGCGGCGATCGAGCTCTATGGCGACCACCGGATGCAGTGGCTGTTCGACCAGGTCGTCACGCACCTGCACCGCCGGCAAAATTTTATGCCGGCGAAGTCGAGCGCCTCCTCGCCTTCGCCGAACACCAGTTCCGCCTAGACAAGCCGCTGCCGGACAATGGCGGGACGAACCGTCAGCACTATGAGTCCTACCACCGGCAGACGGGCAAGCCGCACCCGGCCATGGCCGGCCCGCCATTCCCGGACGGGCTGGGCTATCTCTGGCGGTGGTTTCACGATTTGCACCGGGGGCGCTCGGTGAGCGGCATGGGATACACGCGGGCGACGCACCAGGACATGCTGGCCTGGCAGCAGAATTTCGGGGTCAGAGCGCAGCCGTGGGAGCTGCGCGCCTTGATGCAGTTGGGGATCGTGTGGATGAACGTGATGAACGAAGAGACGGCGCACGTCGCGAGGCCTCCCCATGACTGACGCCGCGGTGCAGGCCGCCATCTACAAGATGGGGCTCGATCCCTCGGACTATCAGCGCGGCTCCGAGACCGTGCAGACCGGGAACGAGCGGATCATCGACAGCTTCACCCGCATGGAGGCGAAGTACGACCCGCTGATCCGGGCGGAGCAGCGCCGGCAGGCGGCGATCGCGCAGGCGACGCGGTTCCTGGAGGAGGGACAGATCACCCAGGAGCGGTACGCCCAGCAGATCGCGCGGGTGAACGCCTTCTACGAGCAGCAGACGGGCGCCGCCGGGCGGGCCGGGGCCGCCATCGCCAACACCAACCGCGCCGTCGCGGCCTCCACCGGCATGTTCAACGCCAACCGCTTCGCCATCCAGAACGCCGCGTTCCAGGTCGGCGACTTCGCGGTGCAGATGACAACCGGCACCAACGTCATCCGCGCCTTGACGCAGCAGGGCGCGCAGTTCCTGGGCGTGTTCGGGCCATGGGGCGCCATCATCGGCGCGGCCGGCGCCATCGTCGGCGCCCTGGTGATGAACCTCGACATGTTCGGGGACAGCGCCAAGGACGGCACGACGGAGACCGACAAGTTCACGGCGGCGCAGAAGCGCATGGAGGCGGCGGTGGCCGGGGCGAACCGGGCGCTGTTCGAATCCCAGGGCTTCATGTCGACCTACGCCCAGGGCATGGCGGACCTCACGCTGGGGCTGGCCGTGGAGAACCTCCAGCGGCAGGGCGAGAAGGTCCGGCTTATGCGGGAGGACATGGCGCAGGGCGGCACCGACCCGACGCTCGGCCGCAGCGCCGGGGCGCGGGAGCGCGTGCGCGCGCAGTTGCGCCGGCAACTGGAACGCGAGGAGGACGAGCTGCGGCGCCAGGGCGACTACGTGATCCGCCTCAGCTCGCCGCGCTTCAACCCGAGCCTGGTGGGCGACGGCCGCAGCAGCACGGACAGCCGCGATTCCCTGCGGGACGCGGAACGCGAGGCCGAGCGGGCGCAGCGGGAACGGGAGCGCGCCGTGCAGACGATCGAGGAGCAGATCGAGGCGCTGGGGCGCGAGGCCGACCAGATCGGCATGACGGCGCGGGAGCGGGCGATCGACGTGGAGCTGCAGAAGGCCGAGGCGACGGCGCGGCGGGGGAATATCGAGCTGACCGCGGACATGGTGCAGCGGCTTCAGGCCGAGACGATCGCGAAGTTCGAGGCGGCGGAAGCCGAAGAGGCGCTGAAGGAGGCGCAGCGCGAACGCGTGCGGCTGATCAAGGAACTGGAGCGCGAGCAGGACCGGGCTGCCAAGGAGCTGGAGCGGGATCTGGAGCGGCAGCGCGACCTGCTGGTCGAGCAGGGCCAGGCCGTGGCCGGCCTGGCGCAGAACTGGCGCAACTGGGAGGACGTCGCGCTCTCCGCCCTGGAAGCCATCATCAACGAGCTGCTGAAGCTGCAGACCTTCGGCGGCGAGGGCGGCGGGCTGTTCGGCATCGGCGGGCTGTTGCAGATTGCGTCGGCAGGCGTCGGCGCCGCCAACCTCGGCGGCTCGGCGCCCGGCATCCCGCCGATCAAGCCGATCGGCATGGCGCAGGGCGGGTCCGGCATCGTCGACAAGCCGACTCTGTTCCTGGCCGGCGAGGGCGGACGGCGGGAGAAGTTCAAGTTCACGCCGCTGCCGCAGAGCGATGGTGGTGACGACGGTCCGCGCCAGATCACCATCGACCTGAGTGGCGCGTACGTGACGGCCGAGGCGGTCGATGACTTGCGCGCGATGATCCACGCGCTCAGCCGCTCGGTCGAGCCGCGCGCCGTGGCGGCTGTGGAGCGTCGTGCGAACAGGGGGCTCGGCGGCAGCCGCTCCCTCGGCCGCTCCCGGAGCATCGGGCGGTGACGATCACCTTCCCGCGCCCGTTCCCGACAGCCATCCGCGGCTTCGAGGAATGGGAGCCCATGGACCGGGACGCCATCGCGACGACGCGGAGTCCCTTCACCTTCGCGCGGCGCAGCTACGACTGGCTGGGCTCCGCCATTATCGTCAGGGCCACCGTAGTCCTGGACGCCGACGACGAAGCGCCGGCCTTCAACGCCTTCATCGATTCGCTGAAGGGGACGTATCAGGAATTCGAGTTCGGGCCGCCGTTCCCGCTGCGGGGCGCCGGCGGCGGGACGCCGCTGGTCAACGGCGCGAACCAGAACGGGCAATCGCTGATCACGGACGGCTGGCCGAACAGCACGCTGGTTCTGAAGGCGCGCGATCCGATCGCTGTGGAGGCCAACCTGTATTTCATGCTGCAGGACGTGACGACGGACGGGAGCGGCAACGCGACGCTGGACATGTGGCCGGCGCTTCGGTCATCGCCAGCCGACAACGCGCCGATCACGACAGTCAACCCGAAAGGAATCTTCACGTTCATGGAGCGCCCGACCGTGCCGCGCAACGTGACGCCCTATGTGCGCGTGCCGTTCATGGCGACCGATAATGGGGGGCAGGGATGAGCCTGGAAGTCAACCTGCTCTTCGAGATCGGCATCATCCACACCAACCCGCTCGATCTGTCGACACCTGTCGACGCCCCGACGATCCAGTGGCAGGTGAACCTGACGGACGGCGCGGGTGCCGACCAGGCCGACCAGGTCTGGCACGACCGCCGCAGCGTCGCGAACGGCTCGCCCGACGATATCGATTTCGAGGGCGGGCTGGTCAACGCCTTCGGCGTCACGCTCAACCCGGCGCGCGTCGCCGTGCTGGCGATCCGCCATGTGTCGGGGCCGGGCAATCTGACGATCGGCAATGACGGGAACGCCTTGGTGCTGGGCTTCGGCGCGGGGTCGCATACCTGGACGATCCGGCCGGGCGGCTGGTTCATCGTCACGGCCCCGGATTCCGGCGGCTGGGGCACGACGGCCGGCAGCGCCGACATCCTGCAGCTCGCCAGCAGCAGCGGCACGGTGGTCTACGACATCATCGCCGTCATGAAGAGCGCCTAGCATGCTCGCGCATCACGGCCGCCCCGCCAACCCCGCGATGCGCTCGCGAAGGGGTTGAGAGATGCGGCCCGGCTTCACCCCGGAGATGCGCGCCGCGCTGCGCGCGATGAAGGCGAGCGGACGGCTGGCGCTGGTGCGGTGCGTCTCGTTCCACCTGACCAAGACCGTCGCCCGCTTCTGCACGGCCCCGCGGGACATCACGCTCTTCGGCGGCGCGGTGTTCAAGGGCATGGGGAAATTCGCCTCCGCCTCCGAGGTGGAGGAGGCGATCGAGATGCGGGCGACGGGGATGCGATACGAGCTGTCCGGCATTCCGGTCGCAACGGAAGAGGGCATCAGCCTTGTCGAATATGTGCAACTGCACACCAAAGGCGGCGGGCGGGTCGAGGACTATATCGTTCTCTGGGATGCTTCTACCTGGAGCCCGATCGGCCAGCCGCGTGCGCTGTTCCGCGGAACGCTCGACAGCCCGCAGATCAAGATCGGCGGCGACACCTTCACCATCAACATCGGCGCCGAGGGCATCCTGGGCCGGCTCAACAACGCCTCCAATCTGCGGCTGAACGATGAAACGATCCAGTACCTCAACCCCGGCGACAGGGGCGGCGAGTTCGTCAGCCGCTCGCAGCGGAAGCCCGATGATTTCGGCTGAGCGGCCGCCGGTGAGGGCGGAGTCCCTGGCCGCCGTGGCGCTGTGCGGGCAAGAGGCGGGGCCGCGGGCGCAGGCGGTTGTCTGCTGGCTCTGCCGCATCGTCGTCCGCAACCAACGGCTGGCCCGCGCGTTCCTGGCCCTGCTGTGGAAACAGCGTGTGCTGGAATTCGCGCGGGACGACACGCCGGCGCGCATGATGGCGCTGCTCGCGATCCGGTAGGCGGCCCCATGGCAAAGCTCGCGCCGGTCATGGCCGGCATCCTGGGGACTGTCGTCGGCGCCTATTTCGGCTTCCTCCAGCTTGGCGCCATCTTGTCAGTCCTTGTCCAAGCCGCCGTCTCGCTTGCGTTCAAGGAAGAGCCCGACGCGCCCTTCATCGGCTGGGACAACAACCAGACCGACTACGACCCGCTCGCGCCCATGAAAGTCCCGTTCGGCGAGGGCCGCATGGGCGGGCGGGTGCTCTACAAGCAGACCTCCACCAACCGGAACAACATGTGGCTGGTCATCGCCTTCGGGCCGGGGCCGATCCAGGACCTGCCGACGCTGTGGATGGGACCGGAGCCGGTGCGCATCCCCAACGCCGCCGACGGCAGCGTGCAGGGCAAGTATGCATCCAACCTGAATTGCTGGGCCTATCTCGGCGATCCCGACCAGACGGTGAATACCAACCTCCAGGCGGCGTTCCCGCACGAATGGACGGCCCAGCACCGCCTGCGCGGCCTCGTCTACGTCGTGTTGAACCTGACCTACAACGCGAACCTCTACGGCCGCGGCGTGCCGAATCCCAGCGTCAGCTACAAGGGGCTGAACCGCATCGCCGATACCCGCACCGGGGCCGTGAGCTTCACCCGCAATCCGATCATGGGCATGCGGCACATGCTCATGAACCAAGTGTGGGGCGGGAAGGCGAAGGCATCGGACTTCGACGTCGCGTCCCTGAAAGAGGAGGCGGATCACTGCGACCACGCGGTGCCCGTCCCGCCGCGCAGCTTCGTCTGCGGCTATCGGGCCGGCCGGCCCTTCACGGCCAACGCGACGACGAACGTCCTGTCCTTCACCAACGGCTTCGCCGACGACACGGCGGAGGGCGGCTTTCGGCTCGGCGATCCGGTGAAGGTGGGCGGCGGCGGCACGCTGCCGTCACCTCTGGTTTCCGGCACCGTCTATTACGCCATCCCGGCGACGAATGCGGTCGGCTCCTTCAGCATGCGGGTTGCGGCGACGCGGGCCGACGCCATGGCGCGGAACGCCATCGATCTGACCACCGCGGGCAGCGGCGAGCGGCTGTGCATGCCGGCCTCATATCGCCTGTGGATGTTCGAGACCGACTGCAACGTCATCAACGTGAACATCGCGAACGACTGGATCAACATCCGCGGGCCGGCCAACGCCCCGACGCGGCGCTTCTATCGGACGGGCCAGAAGGTGCAGTTCTACGTGCCGTCGGGGACGCTGCCGGCCCCGCTGGCCGTGAACACGGACTATTGGCTCTATGCCGATGGCAGCGTGCCGATCCTCTATCAGAACGCCAGGGTTTGCACGTCGCTTGCGAATGCGGAGGCCGGGACCTTCATCAACATCACGACGAACGGCACGGCCGGCGGGAGAATGCGGTTCCTCGGCGTCGCCGGGACGGTCACGGCCAGCGCCGCCACGCACCTGATCACCCTGCTGGAAGAAAAGGGCTATCAGACCGGCGACCGGGTGTGGCTCGGCAACACCGGCGGCGCTCTGCCGGCGCCGCTCCAGCCGGGCCGCGGCTATTACTGGATACGGGTCAGCGCGACCACCGGCCGACTCGCCGAGACGCTGTGGAAGGCGCGGCACGGGCGTCACATCACATTGACGGACGCCGGCTCGGGCACGCACACGATCGAATCCGAGAGATACGAGCGGGAGCATACGCCGGACATCCCGACAGGCTCGACGGTGCGGCTGCTGACGACCGAGGAAGGCACGATCGGCGGCGGCATCTCCCTGGCCACCGATTATCATTGGATCAGCCGCGGTCCGAGCGAAGGAGAGTTGGCCGCCACTCTGGCCGACGCCTATGCCGGCAACCCGATCATCAATTCGTCCGCCCCGGTGGACGATTCGACGATCCATACGGGCGCCCTGACGAAGCAGCCGCGCTTCACGATGGACGGCCATTTCCAGACCGACAAGCCGATCGGCGAGGTGCTTCAGGCCATGCTGACGAGCATCAGCGGTTATGCCGATCCTTCCGGCGGCATGTGGCGGTTGCTCTGCGCCCGCTACCGAGGGCCGCATCTCACGCTGACGAAGGACGACATCTTCGGCGAGGTGACGCTGACCACACTGCTGACCGCCGACAAGCGGACGAACGTGATGAAGGGCACCTACCAGGCGGCGGTCAATCTGGACGAAGCGGCGGACCTTCCCGTGCTCGAGCACGCCGACGGGCTGGCCGAGGATGGCGATATCCGGCTGGAGGAGAGCTTGCCGCTGCCGTTCACTAACACGGAGCCGATGGGCTTGCGCCTGCTGGAGATCGAGCTGGAGCGGCGGCGCCGGCAGAAAATATTGGAGATCACGACGGACCTCGCCGCGGGCTGGCCGATCGCCCTGGCGGACAGCGTGATCGTCGACGCGCCGGCGCTGGGATCGGACACCTACGAATGCCTCTCCTGGGGCCTGCGCATGGACGAATCCGAGCAGGACGGCCCGCCGCTGCCCATGGTGCCGCTCACCCTGCGGCAGAACGATCATTTCATCTACAGGGACTGACGATGGCTGTCTACATCACGCGCGGCGATCCCGCGGAGCCGTTCTACTGGACCGGGGAAGAGGGCGGCTGGGGCGGCCCGACGCCCTGGACGACGGACGAAAAGCGTGCAGCGGACCTTGTGGACGAAACCGCGGGGAAGGACATCGCCGAACGCCTGCCGTCATCGCGGCTGCTGATCAGGGCTGGCAGCGATAGGTGACGGTGGTGTATTCGCCCCAGGCGTCTTCGGAGACGGGGACCGCCGTGCGGCCGAACCTGGCGCAATGCTCGGCGGCCTTCGCATCCACCGATTCCCGCGACTGGAGGAAATGATGCTCCAGGGCGATGTGATCCTCGGTGGCGAAATTGGTGCGGGCGCACCCCGCCAATAAGACGGCAAGAACCAGGACGATCTTCATAACCCGGCAAGCATAGGCCCGGCCGTGTGCCGGGCGCAAGCGCGTGTGAGGTAACCCATGACCAAGGCAGAGATCGCGGCCCGGAACGCCCGCATCAAGGCGGCTGTGAAAGCGGGCAAGACATGGCGGCAGTTGATCCCGATGTTCGACCTGACGCGCCGGCAGTTGCAGCGGATCGCCAAGGCCGGGCGGTTCCGGCTGCTGTCGGCCAAGAAGCGGTAGGGCCCATGGCCGACGTGGGCAACGGCTCGAAGCACGGCCAGCACTGGATGAGCGGCATATCCATCGCCACGGCGTTCGCGGCGGTGTTCTCGGCCGGCGTCGTCTGGAAGTCCGATGCCGAACAGACGAAGCAGTTGGACCGGCTGGACATCCGCATCTCAAACCTGGAGCGGGACCATGCCGGGGCTCTGCCGGCGCTGCGGAAGCTGGAGAGCGAATTCGTCGAGATGCAGCGGGAATTGCAGCGGCTGCGCTGGCGGCTGGAGCGGGACAGCCCGTCGGGGACGGGGCGATGATCCGGTTCCTGGTGGCGGCCGTCCTCATCCTAGCGGCCACGCCCGCTTCCGGGCAGGCGGTGCCCTGCGCGCCGCGGGACGTCGTCCTGTCAACCATGCTGGAGCGCTACGGGGAAGTCCTCACCGGCGTGGGCGTGGCCGGCGGCGGCGTGCTGGTGGAGCTGCTTGTCGCCCCCGGCGGGGCCACCTTCACGATCCTGGCGACCACGGCCAGCGGGATCAGTTGCCTGCAGGCCACGGGCGAGGGCTGGCGGACGGTGGCCCCGGTGGTGCCGGAGCAGCCGACGTGAGCCGCGAAATTGGACTCCACATTGCGAACTCGGCCCGGAGGCTACCCACCCTGCTCTGCGGGGTAGTTGCGAATCTGGGAGTCGCCTTGGCGGCTGGGGAGTCGGCCAGCCACGAGTGGTATTCCGACCTCACCGACCAGCGGGGCAGAAACTGCTGCAATGTTGCGGACTGCGCCCCGGTGGCGCCAGAGGACTACCGCTACACCGATCGCGGGCTGGAGATCAGGCGTGACGGCGACTGGTGGCCGGTGCCGCCCGGCGCCTGGGTCGGCGTCGAGCCGCCGGACGGCTTGCCGCACGCCTGCAAGGTGCGCAGCGAGAACTACATCCGCTGCGTGATCTGGCCGGGCCGGGTTTGATGGATCGTTTCGTCGCCGCCAACGGGCAGATCGTGCGCCCGGATGGCCGGGAGATCGGGCTGACGGTCTCCGAGGCCATCCTGCTCGGCCGCCTGCGGAAGCACGCACAGGCGCACCCCGGCGAGTACGTGAATCGCCAGCGGCAGGCGGTATGGCTGTGGGGCGCCGACTACAACTGGCCGGAGACCTGGGCCTCCAGCATCGCCGTGCACCACCACCGGCTGCGGACGAAGACCGGCGGCGGCTCGTTCCGCATCGAACACAAGTACGACTTCGGGGATCGGTTCATGGGCGATCTGGAATTCGTCGGCGACCTTGAGGGAGACGGGTCATGATCACCGAGGCCGTTCTGCGAGCCATCGCGCCGAAATGCGCGGCGCCCAAGATTCACGTCGAGCCGCTGAATGCCGCCGCCCTGCGCTACGACATCCGCACGCCGGAGCGGCTGGCCATGTGGCTGGCCCAGCTCGCCCACGAATCGCAGCAGTTCAACCGGCTGGAGGAGAACCTGAGCTATAGCGCGGCACGGCTCATGGGCGTGTTCCCGGTGCAGTTCCGCACCTACAAGCACGCGCAGCAGTACGAGCGGCAGCCGGAGAAGCTGGCCAACTACGTCTATGCCGACGCGAACCGGGGGCCGAAGAGCAAGCTGGGCAACGATGCCGAGGGCGATGGCTGGACGTATCGCGGCCGCGGCTACATGCAACTGACGGGCAAGTACAACTACCGCATGACGGGCCAGGCCATGGGCATCGATCTCGTCGCCAACCCGGCCCTGGCGGCGCTGCCGGAAACCGCGGCGATGATCGCCGGCTATTTCTGGAAGTCCCGCGGCTGCAATTCCATTGCGGACAGGGACGACGAGATCGCCTTCGCCGAGGTGACGCGCAAGATCAACCCCGGCATGGAAGGCTGGGCCTCGCGCAAGGACTACTGGAAGCGGGCCACGCTGGCGCTCGCTTCCTGACTGCTGCGCTCGCTGGGAGCGACATCCCGGCATTCCCTCACCATCAAGGAGAGACTCGATGTTCTCAAGTTTCGACAAGGCTATTGTCGGCCTGGTCATGGCCGCGTTGTTCCTGCTGAATCACTTCGGCATCGTGCCCTGGACGCCGACGCCGGAGATCGAATCGACAGTGGCCACCATCGTCGGCATCGCCACGCCGCTCCTGGTTTACTGGTGGCCGAACAAGAAGCCGGCCTAACCGATGCCCTGGCTCAGCTTGGTCACCGGCCTGATCAAGCTGGCCGGGGCCATCGCCGACTACATGCGGGAGCGGCAGTTGCTGGACGCGGGCGCGAAGGCGCAGATCGCGGACAGCCTGCTGGCGTTCAACAAGCGGCTCGACATAGGGTTACGGATTCAGAATGAGAACCGCACGACTGACGACTCTATCGATGAGCTTCGCCGTGGCGGTGGCATCTAGCGGGTGCAGCGCCACCAAGCCCGTCGTGTCGGACTTCTGCCAACTGGTGCGCCCGCACGTCATGTCGGAAGCGACGATCGGCGTGTTGCAGACGCAGCCGGCCGATCTGGATTGGGTGGCCGACACCCTGAAAACTCGCCGCTGCCTCTGCACCGATCAGCAGGATGGGTGCCCGGAATGACGTGGGATCGCAGGCTCGCCATCTCCCAACCGGCCCTGCGCGGCTGGCCGCTCGCCAGCTTGAAGGCGTGGGCGGCGGCGCTGAAGCAGCAGAAGCGATGACCTGCGTTCTTTGGGGCATCGCCGGCGGCTTCGTTGCTGCCGGCATTCTCGTCGCCGGCAAGGCGGCCGTTCGGTACGTCCGCTTCGTGCGCAACCTCCCGCCGATGGATTGATCATGGCTTGGTGGCAGCACGGCCTCATCATGCTCGCCGTCGCCCTGCCGTTCCTGGGGCTCATCATCCTGATCATCGAGTCGGCCGAGTGCGGTGGGCACTGGCCGTGGAGCTGGCCGGGGACGTGGTGGGATCGGTGGCGGCCATAGCGCCACGCTGCGCGGCCGTCTCGCTAGATGCCTTCGGGCGGCTCGATCCCCATCTTCTTCGCCAGCACCTTTACCGCGCGACGCGCCTGGCGCCGCGATGTCGGCGCAGGACCATCGTCGGTGTAGATGTAGCGGTCGTCGAGACCGGCGCTCGTCTCGTCGATCCCTTGAGCGCCGAACGGCCTGCGCTTATTCGGGATGCGTCCCGTGCTGCCGCCAGGTTGCTTGGTCATTTGGTGGCCTCCCTCCGTCCCTGCCTCAGCCCGCCGCCCGGCGCTCGTACACATGCCGGAAGCTCGGCCGTAGAGCAATCGTGTGCCAGCTGCCGGTCCACTGGACCTCGATCAAAGCCAGGGCCAGCCCACGCCCACCGCAACGCTTGTCGAGACACGGCAGACAGACGACGTCCGTCCGCTCCGGGCCGGGGACCCAGCGGCGCCAGAAGTCGTCCTCGACGTTATAATCGAACCGCGGGATCTCGCCGCAGTCGTGGCATGGGATAACCAAGCCGTCCGATAGGCCGGCAGGCCAGCGTCCCTCATGAACATCGCGCATCCATTCCGACACGCGCAAATGGTCGCTCGACTCGCTCACATCCCACCTTCCTTGCCGCGCGCCAGCCACAGGCCGGCCTCATCCATTCGCCGCGCCAGCGCTCAAAGGCTACCGACTCGACTTTCTTTCCCTTCCACTTTTTGCCCGGCTCCATGCGTGGCCGGACGCGATAGTACATCTCCGGCGGGCTGGGTGCCGGCCCGTCGTCGGGATGCCACCACGGCACGCGCAGGTGGAGGTCTGGCGGGGCTTCGTCGGGGCCGCAGATCACAAGCATGATCGTCGCTTGTGTGGCGAGGTCGGCATTCTCCAAATCCAGGCCGCGCCATGCCGGGCTGGATTTCTTGACGCGGTTGCCTAGGACGGTGACTGTTTCGGGCGACACGGGCAGCCGCTCCACCGTCATATCCGCTCTCCCGCCTCATCCCCCTCATCCTCCCCCGACAGATACTCCCGCGCCAGGCAGGCGAAGTGATACCGCCCGCCGTCCCTTGACACCAGCAGCTCGCCCTTGCCCTGTGTCCGGCAGTATTCGTAGGCCATGTGGCCGGGCCAATCCGGTGCAGCTATCGTGACGTGGTTGGCGCTGAAGCTGGTGATCACCGGATCGGGCGGCTGTTCGGAGGCGCAGGCGGTGAGGGCCAGGGCGGCAACGACTATGGGGAATTTCTTGACTCTTCCCGTCGCGAACGGTTGGTTTTGATCGGTATCCGTTCGCTTTCGAGGGTAGACAGGCACCCTTGGAAATGGCAGAAAAGTGGCGGATTTCTGGGCCTCGGGGCGTAGCTCAGTCTGGTAGAGCACCTGCTTTGGGAGCCGAGCATCTGTCACGATTTTCCTCCCCTTATCAAAGCCTTGCCGTCCGTCGTTCCCTGGCCTGCGGGAGTTTCTTGACTCCCCGCAGCATCCTGCATCGCAGCGCTGATGTCATCCAGCGTCACATGCGCGTACCGGGCGGTCGTTGCGATGTCGGTATGGCCTAGCATCTTTTGCACGATCTTGAGGTTGCGCGACGCCCGCAACACCCGCGTCGCCGCAGTGTGGCGGGTATCGTGGAATCGGAAGTCCGAGATCCCGGCCGCCTTCAGCGCCCGCATCCACACTTTGCGCCAGCCGCTTCGGCTGAACGGGTAGTATTCGCCCTTGCGACGCTTCCCGCGGGACCGGACGCAGCGATAGGGGAACACATAGATCGGGTGCTTCCCGCGCTCGCTCGCCACCAGGGCGCGGACGGCCGGCGGCATCGGAATGGAGTGCAGCTTGCCGCCCTTCACCCGCAGCATCAAGGCGCCAGCGGTATGGTCGACCTGATCCCAGGTCAGTCGGATCGCGGAGCCGAGACGAGCACCGGTCAGCAGGCAGAACCGCACCATCGGGTGAAGGTCCGGCCGGAGATGCTTGAACAGCGCCCGATCTTCATCGGCAGTCAACTCGCGGATGCGTTCCTGCGGTTCCGGCAGGATGTGCTCCGACCAATCGATGGGAGCGATGCGGACGCCCCACGACCTCCCCGCCTTCCGCATAATCCGGCGCAGCAGTTCTGTTTCCCGGTTCACCGTCGACGACGCGATGCGCCGCGGCGGCCTCGCCTTCTCTCTCTTTCCCCCCTTCTTTTTCTTCGGAGCCTTGAACACGATCATGGTGGCGCGGCGCTTCGCCACCATCGTCGCGACGTCGTGGTTGGCAATCTCCGACAGACGCTTCGCTCCCAAGGCCGCGATGAGCCTGTCGGCCATGCGGTCGGTATCTTTTGCTGAAGGCTGAAATTGCGCCCAATCCCGGTAGTAGCGTTCCGCCGCGGCCTCGATCGTCATTTCGACGGCGCCTTCTCCGCTTTCGAGGACGAGGTTCCGGTCGGCATCCTCGATCCGATCCGCAGCGCGCCGCGTCGTTGCCTTCGTAGACTTGCGAAATCGACGACCATTGAGCCAGAAGTCGTAGTGATAGAACCGCGAGCCCTTGGGCCGGTAGACGGACATGGCGTCACTCTCCCCTGGCGGGCCTTGAATGCTTCTAGATCAGCCGGATCGAATCGGCGGTGTTCTTTTTTCTTACCGTGGCCCACCAGGATGTAGCGTAGGTTGCCGGCGCGGGCATGTGCAAGCAGGGTCTCGGCACAGACGCCCAGCGCGTCGGCGGCTTGCGCGGGCGTCAACAGGCGCTCAGTCATCGCCCCGCGCCTTGGCCTCGATCGTCACGCCGCCCTCGCGAGGATCGGATGCTCGCGCTCCATCTGCGGCTGCTGGCCCGGCATGGGATGCTGTAGGGTCACGGCGTCACCGGCTTGGCCGCCGAGGCGCGCTGCTTTGCAGCGATCAGCGCCCAGCCGTTCGGCTTCATCAGGCCGTTGCCATCGAAGGCTTCGGGACAAAACCTGCGCAGTTCCGCCGCCTGCCGCGCTTCGCCCATCTGCCATTGGCATTGCGTCACGTCTTTGACGTGCGGTCCCTCGGGGCAATGCTCCGGCTCGAAATCTTCGATCCAGAAGATGAAGGGCCGCGGGTCGCCGCAGACCGGGCATTTGAACCGCCGCCGCGCCTCCCCCAGCGCTTTCGCGACGGTGCCGAATTTGCTCTTACTGGCCATCTGAATTCCCCGCCGCGGCGCTGTTGCGCCGGCTCCCCTCCGCTTCGGACAGGCGGGCGCGGAGATCGGCTATGGTGGCGTCGGCTCGGTCAGCGCGCTCGGCCCACATACAGGCGTCTCTTTCGGTCGCGCTATGGCGACGGCCAAGCTCTAGCCCGGCTGCCGTGGCATCTTCACCGATCCTGATAAGCTCCTCCACCCGCTGGCGGAGGCGGGCGATCTCGGCGAGGCACAGCGGCAGAGCTTGACGGGCAGCGCAGACGAACCGTTGGTTCGGATGCCAGTCGGCGAACGCGCCATAGAACTTGCCGATAGAGCGATTTTCGTCAGGCTCCAGCCACCCCTTAATCTCGCCCGGCGCGTCATCTGATTCCGTCCATGGCCCCGGCGTTGCGGCGTCACACAGTCGCTGCCATGCGGCGATCTGTTCAGCCGCCACCCCTTCCGCAGCCGGCCCCTCCACACCACGCAGGAACGCGTTGATAACCGCGATGTGCGGGCAGAGGCAGGTGTCGTCCTCCGGGCAGTCGTTTAGGTGCCGCCAATTGAACTGCTCCGTGTACCAGAGCAGCGCCTTGCGGAGATCGGCCGGCCCCTTGATGCGCGGAGCTTGATGGGGGACGGCGCGGGAATTCCAGGCATCGACGACATGCGGCCGGGCATCTTCCTTGCAGGAGAAGTGAACGCGTGTGCTGCACAGGCAGCCGGTGCATTCAACGGTCCATCCACCAGCGTTGTCTGCGTCCGTCAATTGCGTGAGTTCCGGCATACCGCCGCAAAACGGGCACGGCAACAGCGCCTCAGCGGGCGAGCCCGAAGGAGCGGCGGCGGGGGCGTCTGTCATGGCTTCACCTTCCGGATGGCGGCGGCTGCGCGTGCCTGAGCGCCGCTGGGAATTCCCGCACCATTAGGTCGCCGGGTATCGGCGCCTTCTTCGTCATTTGCTTTTGGAAGAACGGAACGCCAGCGCGCCGGCAGGCGTCTCTTGTCGACCGGAACCACACGGCATCCGTATACCTAGCCCTTGGTCCACTCTCGCCGCCGGCAATGATCCACTGGATGCAGCCGCCGCTGAGGCCTTCAGGGTCGAGCCAAGGCCACCAGTCCACCGGGCCGAGCGCAGGCTCGTAAGACACGAATGTTTTCCAGCCATCGAGCGCGAGCCGGACCAACCGCGGCAGGCGCATTCGTGCCCACTCCTCGCTCTCGACCGTCATGCCGATACGGACGTTGGGCATGACAACCTGCGGCAGATAGCGGCGCGCCAGCGCATGACGCTTCGTCAGCAGAAGCCACTCCAGATTCGGAGTTACCGCTATGGTGGCAAACATCTCGTCGCGGAAGGCGGCGGGCACTTCGTGATCGAATACGTCTGACAGGCTGTTCGAGAATACCGTGTCGCGACGGCCAGCTGCGGCGGCGGCCTTGTCGAGCTTGAGCGCTGCCGTGACGGCCGAAACAGATTGGCGACGGGCCTTCCCGTGTCCCCACCGCACAATGCCGCTGCGCTTCGCCCACGTCTCGGCATAACAGAAGTCGCAGGCGGGACTGGTCTTGGTGCAGCCGAACCAGAAGTTGACCGTGTGGTCGCACCATTCGATCTTCGTATTTGCGCCCACCTTACTGCTCCCGCCTGAGCGCCGGACTCCGCGCGGCGTACCGGGCTGTCATGGGTTCCTCAGCACGACAGAGCCGTCGACGCGCCGCTTCCATTTCGACTGCGGCCGTCGCGGCTTGGCTCCGAGATGGCGCGCCCGCTGCCGATCGGCCTTGCGGATCATGCCGATGTCCACTGCCGTCTTTTCCTTATGGCACCGCTTCGTGTGCGCCAGAAACATGTTGTCGTCCGTATCCGAGCCGCCAAGCGCGATGGCAAGGCCGTGTTCGATATCCCACCGCTCCCGCACCGGGTCGATGCGGTCGCCGCACAGATGACAGACGCCACCGTGCAGTTCGAACAACCGCAGGCGTTCCTTCGTGCTGAGAGGGCGGCGCCTCATCGCGCCTTCCGCTTGTCCATGAACGCCGGAATATCGCCAGCCTCGGAGGACGTGCCGGCTATAACTGCCGGCGCGGAAGTCAGACGCTTGTCCTCCGAGGCCGCAGCAGCCGCAGGGACGGCGGAGGGATGGACTTCGCCATCGCCTGCGGCTGCATCCGCGCCTTCTGGCGGCGCGGATCGGGTGATGCCGTAGGGCTTGAATTCGTCGTCCCAGTCCTCGATCGATATGCCGAGGCTGGCGAATGTGGCCTTCAACTGCCGGAATGTTTCGTGCGCGCCGACATGCGCAGCCGAATCCTTGCCCGACGGCAGGAACGCCTTCATCTTGATCAGGTAACCGCTTTGCTTCGTCATTAAGCTGCCTCGTTTCCGCTCAGTTGGGCCGGCGTCACGCCGATGAGGGCGGCAAGCACGTCGAGCACGGCCCGCTTGGAAGCGGCGAAGGTCGCCTTATCCATCGATCGATAGGACTGCGACTTTGCCGTGAACATGCGGACGACATTGCCCGCCACGGTGACGACGGCATAGGTATCGGCAGGCCGGACGAACGCGGCCACGCGCTCGGCCTCGATATGATCGGCGCAGACGATGGAGCGTTCGTCGGCGAACCCGGCCTTGATAAGGGCGTACTTCCGCAGCGCTTCCTCAGTCGGGAACCGCATCGCCAGTTCCTCCGGCAAGTTCATGTGAGCCTCGCGGATGGCGGCGAAGTAGCTGCGATGGGCCGCCTCCGAGCGTTCAAGCCGGACTTCGACGAAGTATCGCTGCCCGACGACGAACTGCTGATCGGCCCGCTTCTGCCAGAAGGCCGACGCTGGCTTGAAGCCGTCGCCCAGCCATTCCATGAGGACCGGCTGCTCGCTCATTCCGCGGCTCCGAGGATGGTGGCACTCTCGCGCAGCCG
>ERZ724503.283-NODE-283-length-20267-cov-23.151296_pt1 | contig 20267 bp, 33 predicted proteins | sample MGYA00376036_ERZ724503 | MGnify/ENA primary metagenome ERZ724503 (study PRJEB28724, sample SAMN07190885) | wastewater metagenome | isolation source: influent of sewage treatment plant in Hong Hong | place: Hong Kong | collected 2016-03-17 ...
GAAGATGTTAAAACTACAGTTAAAAGAATGCGTGAAGTGTCTTATGAATTGTTTAATTTTTATTGGAGAAAAACAAAAAAGAAATAAATATTAAGAATAAATTAAAAAATATTTATATATAATTAGAAACATTAAAAGAGGAGATGTTAATGAATTATGAAGAGTTTATAAAATCTAAAGAATTTAAAATTATAAATAAATCTGTTGAAGTTCAAAGAGATAGTTTAAATAAAAATTTATTTGAATACCAAAAAGATTTAGTTTATTTGGCACTTAAAAAAGGTAAGTTTGCACTATTTGCAATGACTGGAACTGGTAAAACTGCAATGCAAAGTGAATGGGCATATCAGGTTCATAAATATACTAATAAACCAGTATTGATATTAGCACCATTAAGTGTTGCAAGTCAAACAGTAAATGAAGCTAAAGAAATATTAGATTATGAATTTATACTTTGTGAAAATCAAGATGATGTAAAAAATGCAGTTTGTATAACAAATTATGATAAATTGCATAAATTTGATTTATCTGTGTTTAGTGGTATTGCACTTGATGAAAGTTCAATTTTAAAATCGTTTACAAGTGCAACAACTGAAACATTAATAAGTGAGTTTAAAGATACTCCATATAAGTTATGCTGTACTGCTACACCTGCACCAAATGATTATGTTGAGTTAGGTAATCATTGCGAATTTTTAGACATTATGAGTAGAACTGAAATGTTAGCTACTTTTTTTGTTCATGATGGTGGTGATACTTCTAAATGGAGATTAAAAGGACATGCAGTAGATAAGTTTTGGGAATGGGTGGCAAATTGGGCTGTATTATTTACTAAGCCATCTGATATTGGTTATGATGAAAACGAAGATAAAAAATATTCACTTCCAGATAAATATACATTTGAACATATAGTACCATCAAGTGCAACTGATGGATTATTGTTTGCTATTGATGCTACTGATTTAAACAGTAGAAGAAAAGCAAGAAAAGATAGTTTAGTTGAAAGATGTAAAATAACTGCAGATATTGTAAATAAAAATGAAAATCAATTTATCGTATGGTGTGACTTAAATGATGAATCAAAACTTTTAAAATCATTAATTAATGATAGTGTTGAAGTAAAAGGGAGCGATACAGAAAAACACAAGATAAGAGCTATTGAAGATTTTAAAAATGGAAATATAAAAGTTTTAATTAGTAAGCCATCAATGTTTGGATTTGGTTTAAACTTACAAAATTGTTTTAATATGGCATTTACTGGATTAAGTGATAGTTTTGAACAAGTATTTCAAGCTGAAAGAAGATGTTATAGATTTGGGCAAAAAAATGATGTTAATGTTCATATTATTACAAGTGAAGCAGAAGGTAATGTAAAAAGAAATCAATTAAGAAAAGAAACTCAATTTTTATCAATGATTGATGAGTTGATTATCCATACTAAAAAGTTTACATTAAAAGAATTAAAATCTGTGCAAAATGAAACAACAGATTACAGTCCGCATTTAATTATGCAATTACCAAAATTTATATAAGGAAATAAAATGATAGAAGTTAATGTTTTAAATCAAGTAGTAGAAAACGAGTATGCTGCATATAATGGAGATAGTTGTGAAGTATTAAAAGGATTACCGGATGAGTCAATTCACTATTCAATTTTCAGTCCACCTTTTGCAAGTTTATACACATATACCAACTCAAATAGAGATTTAGGAAATTGTAAATCAAGAACTGAATTTTATGAACATTTTAAATATATTATTAAAGAGCTTTATAGGGTTTTAAAAAGTGGAAGATTAGTTAGTTTTCATTGTATGAATTTACCTACTTCAAAACAACATGATGGTTTTATTGGTATTCACGATTTCAGAGGGGAATTAGTTAGAATTTTTGAAGAAGTAGGATTTGTTTTTCATAGTGAGGTATGTATTTGGAAAGACCCTGTTATTGCACAGCAAAGAACAAAGGCACTAGGATTGCTACATAAGCAAGTTGTTAAAGATAGTGCAATGAGCAGACAAGGGATACCAGACTATTTAGTAACTATGAGAAAATTAGGAGTAAATGAAGAACCTATTAGTGGTGGTTTTACATATTATAATGGAACTGATATTTTAGATAAAAATGCAAAATTTGATGAATCAAATGGTAGATTAAATAGAGGTTCAATTGAAACTTGGCAAAGATATGCTAGTCCAGTTTGGATGGATATTAATCCATCGAATACGCTTCAAAAAAACTCTTGCAGAAGTGAAAAAGATGAAAGACATATTTGTCCATTACAATTAGATGTAATTGAAAGAGCATTACAACTATGGACTAATGAGGGAGATATTGTATTAACTCCATTTGGTGGAATTGGTAGCGAGGGATATCAATCATTAAAAATGGGTAGAAAAGCAATCCTATGTGAACTTAAAAAAGAGTATTTTGAACAAATACCAAAAAACATGGAAATGGCATTACAAGAAAGACAAAATAGTAAAGGATTATTTGACTAATGGAAAAATGTAATAATTGCCGATGGATATATCCAAACTATACAGAAGATAAAGATATTTGTCTAAATGGTGCTATTGAAGAAGAAGTGGTTAATGATGAAATTTGTGATAAATGTAGTCATTATTTTTCGTATGATGATAAAGAAAATTTATCTAATATTTATGAAGATACGGAGAGTTTGATATGAAAACAGTTTATGTTGTAAGATGTGGTTATCACTATGAACACGACCACATCTTTGGAATATTTACATCTAAATATAAAGCTAAAAAAGCAATTAAAGAAGATTTAGAAAAATATAAAATTGAAAAATCATTATTGCATTTTTATAATGAATCTCTAAATGGCTATATAAATATTGAAAATTATGAAGTGAAATAAGATATAATACTAAATGAACGCCTAGCATCTATGTATCGCTAGGCTTGTTTATTATACAGCTACTGCCCTATTAAACCAACCATCTTTATATATTTTAAATCTTTCTTTATTTTCTACCAATTCACTATAAAACTCTTTTTCTTCTAAGTCAAATAATTTATCAAATAAAGACTCATCAAAAGCATTTAAAGCATTAATAGTCTGTTGTCCTATAATTCCATCAATCGTTACACCTAGCGTTTCTTGAAGCACTTTAGTGGCTTGTTTTGGATTAACATTAATTGCTAAGCACATAAGTTCTAATTGTTTATGCTCCGATTTAACTAAATCAAGTTTCATTTTATCAAAGAATTCTTTTTTATAAAAATCTTCTACATATTTGTTTAAATCAGATACATTTGATAAAATTCTTGAACATTCTTTTAAGTCAGGTGTATTCACTAAATATCTTTTAATGATATTCCACCCATACCAATTAGGGTGTGCAGATTCGTAAATTCCAAAATATGTTAATCCATCTTCAGTAGGATTTTTATGCAATAGAAGTGAATTATTGTTTGAAAACTCTACTTCTTTTATCATATCTAGTATTTTTTTGTTCATACTATTTATCCAATAGTTTAATGGCATCTTTTAAAACATCACTTGTAACTGGATTAGCTTTAGATTTTGCTACACCATCTAATAATGTAACTGCTAAATCTTTTGTAATCCCATCTTTTGAATGTTCTAAAAGTTTATTAACACCTATACCGATTAATGTTTTTGTAGTTTCACTTGTAAGCACCTTTAATAATATGTTTAATAATAATGTACCCATTTTAATCCTTTTTTACTAAATTTAGAATTTGCTTTAAACCAGCTTCAACCCCATCAAATCGACCGTCAATATGTTTTTCAAATTGTCTGAATAGCTCTTTAGATAAATACTTTTCGTCCACTTCTTTTGCTGTAATTGCTAATTCAGCCTTAGTATTTAATCTCACTAAATCATCCCCATGAATGTCTAATCTATGATGGTATGCGTCCATCTTTGAATGTAACGCTTCATTGTCCTTTGTGATAGTGTCAACCTTACCTTTATAGTATCCTACTGTAATAAAGAACATTACTATTGTTACTAAATTTGCTACTACCCAACCATCAAATGCCATATTGAACCCTAATTTAAAATTATTTTATTATATCTAATCTGTAGAAAATAGGTAATCCTATTATCTTACCTACTAGCTTTAAAAGAATGATTAAAGTGTATCTTAAATATTTCATTTTAAATCTTATTAGCTCTTATAAAATCTCTAGCTTCATCTCTTAGTCTTTCAATTTCTACTAAATCCTCGCCTTCTTTTGACTTATAGCCATTGTAGAATTTGTGGTCTGTTTTAGCTAAATATTGTTTAGATTCATTGATTTTATATTCAATTGAATTTTTAAATTCATCTTCTTTTGCTTTATTTATAGCTTTAATTTCTTCTAAACTAATCTCAACCATATCCTCTGTTATTAGATGGTCTTGTGAACCATCTAGCTCAAATCCGAAGATTTCTTTATTTTTATTTATGTAATGTTTCATCTAATCTCCTTATCTTAATTCTTGCCAAGATGTTATTGTAGAACTTGCTACTGAAACAGCATATGTGCTATTATTAGGAACAATAATTGATAATGATGCTTGAACGCCAGTAGAACCTGACCCCTGCTTCACAGCTCTCTGTACACCATTAATGGCAATATAAAAAGCACCAGATACCCAGTTTGTACCAGTTATTACTACTTCAATAGGCTTACCTGTACTATTAGTATACGTAGTTCCAACTACCCTACTTGCAGTTACATCTTGCCAAGTTTGTCCTAAACCAATAACACTATTTTTTAATTTTAAAGGTGTGATAGCTCTTGAATCATCTGTTCCAGCTTGTGCTTCTGCTGTTGTAGCTAATTTAATAATACCTGATGCTGTTTCACTTGCTGCAACTGGCGTAACATAAGTTTTTAAACTTGAAAAAGTTACTTTTTTACTTGCCTTTGATGAAGCACTATCAGCAATCACAATCATATCTGCATCAACCGGTGTATCTTTAGCAGTTAATCCACTAATTAAAACTCCAAAAGAAGATATTAATGTAGCCTTAATATTTGCCCAACTTAGCTTTTTTAATCCAAAAGATGAAGCACTATCACTTAATGGAATTAAATCTGCATCAACCGGTGTAGCTTTATCAGTTTGAGTATTTAATATCTTAGGCGTAAAAGTTGCATCTATGTATGCTTGACTATAGCTACCAGTTACTGCTTGACTCTTTACTTGCTCCCATTTTAAATTAATATCTGCTTCAGTAGTATTTAATTCCGTTGCATACTGATTTAAAGCTGTTGTATATGCTCCAGCTAATAAATCTTGTGCTGTTTCTTGTGCATTTACAAAAGCATCACGCTCTAAAACTCCCCTATTAGGAAAATCTAAATTTGTAGGTATTGTTGTAGTTATTGCCATTAATTACCTTTTTATTTTAATTTTATCATAATTAAATCGACTCTAAAATCGACCAAGTCAATGTTGTTTTATCAAAATTTGTAGCAACTGGTTGCATTTCTTGCATTACTCCAAGTGTAACTATATTCTCAAAAATAGATGATTCTGTATCGTCGATAATAAAAGCCACTATCTCATCTTTGTATTGTTTAGCTTTTCTTCTTAAGCTCATTAAATTAACTGTATCAATAGCTGTTTCAAAATCTATTAAATCTTGGTCGGCTCGTTTAGTAATAGACATTACACCAAACTCATCAGTATTTCTCAGACTAAATGAATTCCAACCTAGTTTAACATTCTCAATTGTTTTACCCATATTTACAGCAGTTCCACCAACTAAAAAACCAACAGAAACACCAGCATAACTACCTTTTAAGAATGAAACTCTTATCTGTGTTCCAGCTTTAATAATATTAAAATATTTTGCTTTATCTGTTGAGTCCGAATAAGGTGAATAAATATAGTCATAATAATCAAATACATCTTCATTTATTGATTGATGATATTCTTGTGTTAATAAAACATTATTACTTGCATCTAAATTCTCAATCCTTACAGTTTGAGCTGTGAAATACCCAATCGCAATAGTATCAATATAATTAAATGGAAATTTAACTACCAAATCACCACCAATAACTGTGGTTTTTGATTTAGATTGAGTATCTATCAATGAATAATAGTTTGATGTTCCAAATTTAACCCAATAAGGACTCTCATCACTAGGTATGTTGTTTAGATTAGATGTATAACTATTTTTCCAAATATAATTACCATATAGAACATTGTTACCAATATTATAAGTAGTTGCAGGACTCCAATCCGAATACTCAGGTGTAACTGTTGCACTTGTATAACTTGTAATTGCTTGTTTAACAAATCTCATTATATAACCTTATAAATTCCGATTGCTACAATACAATCTTTATCAAAAATATATGTTTTCCCAGTTGTTAAATGTGACTCATCATCAAAAGAGGTTAAAAATTGAACACCACCATTAATAGAAACAGATACCCCATCAGTTTTTATTTTTAAAACTGTTGCCGTAGGATAAGCAGTAATTATAGATGCACTTGTATATTGTTGTCCTTTATTAACCGACATCGCACCCAAGTAGTCTATAGCGTGAAGTTGTGCCATTCTAAAGCCTTTTTTTTACTTAATTATATCATAAGCCTAAGCCTATGATATCAATGCTCTTGTAGCTGATAAAGTCTTTAACTGTGTAGCTGTTTGAGTTGTATTCAATCCGTTTAGATATTCTAATTGTGTTCGCATTTGTTTTAACTCATTTACAATAATGCTATTTTCATTAAAACTAATTTTTAAAGTATCGTTAATTGTTCCTAGATTAATATTTGGAGCAGTTGCAACGCTTTCTAGCTTATTAGCCACTATTTGTTGTGCAAATTTTAAATCGGCTGCACTTGTAGCTGTTCTTGCAACTGTGTCGAGATAACTTTGTGCAGTTGTTAAAGTTGTTGCACCTATATCACTTAAATTTGTACTCCCATTATTAATCGCATCTATCATTAAATTAAATGAATCTGCAAAAGTCTTAAATGTTGTACCAGCGTTTAAAGTTGTTGTAGTACCTCTTAACTCTTTTACAAAGTTTGTAATATCACCTAATAAAGATGTTCTTTGAGAATCAATCTCTGAATATACATCACTAAATGCACCACTTAAAGATATTAAATTTCCATATAAATATTGACCTGATTCCGTTGTCGTATCAATAGATTCTATTAACTTTCTAAATCCACTTATTGAAGTAGGTATTTCGCTTATTCCAGCTCTATTTAATAATTGAGTTAATTCACTTATTTTTAAAGCTTGTTGTTCTGTGTCTGAATAAAAATTTTCAATATAAGATTGAATTCCATCGCTTAAACTTTCTAAGCTACCAGCTCCACTAATCATAGATGCACTTAATGAATCTAAACCTTTACCAAAGAAAGTCAATCTATCTCTAATTAAATCTAAAGCTATATAAGCACTATAAAGTTCTTCAGCTGTTCCACTAAGTGTAGATAAAATATAATTAAAATTAGCACCTTTTTCTACTTTTAAAATCGATTGATAAAGTGCTTCAAATCCCACTACGCCTTGTTTATTTATAATGTCTGTAAAGTCTATTGTTTCAAAAGTTGAACCCAATCTACCTATGTAGTAGTTGGCTTGTTCCATCCCCGTTGCAACTCTTGTTAGAGTTTCAAACATTCCTTCGCCAACTGCTTGAAATTCACTTAAAACTGGAACTACTGCTTTTGCCAAATTGTCACTAATTGAACTAAATACATTACTTAAAACTTCTTGTATTTGGTCGCCAGTTTTACCATATAAAGAGATTTTACCAATTGATACTATAAAACTATTTAAACTGCTTTCTAAACTTGATGAACTTAGATTTAAAGCGATTCCAGCTTGATAAACTGTATCGTATATACTTCCTAATACTAAAGAAAATTGATTGCTAATTTCAGAATCTAAAGCACTAAAATAAGTATTTAAAACTGTTGAACTTGACTTACTCCACCAAGATTTTTTACTTGTTGTTGTTGCTATTGTTTGGTAAGCTTGTCCGTTAAATTCTTTTATTGCTTCACTTAATAATGTATCTGCAAAATAAATACCACTATCTGTTAAAGCTTGACTAACTGAAGTTTTACCAAATAATCCCCCTACTACGGAGTTCGTTACATTCGAAAGAAAATTGTTTAATTGCCCTAATACTGGAATTTTTGACATCACGCCATTTAATAAACTAGCTGGATTTAATAACGCTGCTCCCACCCCACTAATATTATTTTTATATGGAGTTGTAAATCCCCCAGTATAATTAGTACCCAACGCAGTAGCTGATTTTTGAATTAATAATGATGTAACTCCACCTATCTTAGAATCAATAGATTTTAAGCTCTCATCCATTGATGTAGCTAATCTGAAGTTAGGTTTTGCAAAATCTTCTAATATAGATAAACTATTTGAAATTGAATCACTTGCTTTTTTAGTATCTCCTAAAACTGTTCCCGTTCCAGTATTTGCAGATTTAGCAGAAAAAGCATCACTTGAAGTTGTAGTTTTGTTCATTCCAAAAGCTACACCGATATTTTTCATTAAAGAACCAACCATTGCAGCCATAGCTACCATTCTAGGAATAGCAGTATAAGGGTCGCCCGTTCCTTGAGTTAGTATTGCTCTTGTTGCTTCAACTAATGCTAACGCTGTTGATGCTGCTTGAAAAGTTGCAGCTTCTTTAGAGCCTTTTTCAAACATATCAGCCATTGCACTTGAAATGTTTGCATATCCATTTATTTGGTCTTTTCTAAATTGTTCTTCGTTTTCAGCTTCTTCTTTAGAGCCTTTAGTAGCTTTATTTCTATTTTCTTGATATTGTTTAGTCGCATCATTTAACTCATCAAATCCCTTAGTGATTTTTGCAACTGCTCTATTATCTCCCTCTGTGTCAAGTTTAATAGATTTACTATAATCTAACTTAGGCTTTAAATCATCAAGTTCTTTATTCCATTTTTCAAAAAATATTTGCATATCTTCTGTGCTAAACATAGGATTATTTTTAATAACCTCATACATTTTCAGATATTTATCGTTAATTTTGTCTATTTCACTTGTTGCTATTTCTTGAGCTTGTTTTAATAATTCCGTTACACCCGTTAAATCTTCTGCTTTCTTTTGATATGCTTCATTTAAAGCGTTCATTTCTTCAGCAGAAAAAGAATCTTTTACAACTTCATACATTTTTACATATTCATCAGCTAATTTTTGAACATCACTTGTGATCATATCTTTAGCATCTTGAGTAACTTTTTTGATGTTTTCTTGATGTTCTTTTTCTAGTCTTTCTAATTCTTTTTGTTTATCTTTTTGAGCGTCTATTTGTTCTTTGTTTGCTTTGTCGTTAAAATCTTTAATAGCTTGTTTTTCTTTTTTGTTAAGAGCTTCTAAATTTTCTTTGCTATCTTGCCCTTTTTCTTTTAAATCTTTTCTAAAAGCTTCATATTCATCTCTAATAACTCTAATAGGGTCAATTGCTTTTTTTGTTGCATTTGATAAATCTTCCCATTTTCCTTTAGCATCATTTTTTATTTCATCTATCTTTTTAAATGCACCTTCATAATCACCAACTAAATCAGTAATTGCATTTTTTTCTTTTGGGATAATATCTTGCGAAGATACTATTTGAGATTTATTTGTTTTCTCAATAATTCTTAATTTACTTTGTAAAGCTTCAATTTCATCATTTATTGTTTTAGTATTAGATTCTTTATATTTATTTTGTGCTAAAGAATCCCTTCTTTTTTGTAGTTCTTCAATTTTAGCTTTTAATTTATCTGTACTAATAGATTGAGCATTATTTGATTCGTCCATCATATCTTGTGCTAATACATAAGCACCAGCAGCAGTTCCAACAGCAGCAGCAACCCAACCAATAATAGGTATAGAAGTTTCAAGTAGTATTATAGAAGTTCTTAATGCAAGTACAGCTGTTGTAATTGCTCCTATTCCAGTAGCTATTCCACTTGTAACGGCAAAACCAATATATGCTGCAGCTACAGTTTTTAATATCGTTCCAGTTGTATCAAGCGCTTCATTATGTTCTTGTATAAATTTAGCTGTTTCTTGATAGAATGAAATTATAGTTTGCGAATAAGTACCAATATTAGAGCTTAATTCAGTTATTGCAGTAGCTAATCCCTTTGTTATACCAATAGCACTATCAATATCGCTTATTCCTAAAGATAAATCAGTCATTGCGTTAGTTGTAGCTTTAGCAACTGTTACGGGTAAAGTAACAAAATCTCTATCAATATCAGATTTCATCTTTAAAAGTGCATTTGATACCCTAAGTGCTGTTAATTCTCCATTTGCTGCCATTTCTCTTAGTGCAGTTTGTGGTACACCCATTCCATCAGCCATATACTTCATTAATTTTGGTGAAGCTTCAGCCATAGAGTTAAATTCATCTCCACGAAGTACACCACTTCCCATAGCTTGTGCAAATTGTTGTATTGCAGCACTTGATTCTTGTGCAGACGCTCCACCAAGTTGTAAGCCTTTAGAAAACGATTCTACAACTGAATTAACTTGACTTGTAGAAGCTCCTAATTGCTTTAAAGCTGGGTCTAACTTAGTATATAAAGTAACTGTATCACTAATTGAAGTATAAGAGCTTTTTGATATCTCTAATAATTTCTTTTGTTGTGAAGCGTACTCCTCTGTTGAAGATGTAGTTAGTTTCAATCTTGCATTTAATAAGTTCATACTATCAGCAGTTTTAACAAAATATTGTGCTGTTTGTGCTACTCCAAGTGTTGCTATTGCACCTTTTAAGCTAAAGAAAGCACTTGTAAGACTTTGAGTTTGTTTTTCTGTTGATTTTGCAGTATTAGTAAGTTTGTTTAAGTCATTGGTAGCTTTGACTGTATCAGATGTATCTACCTTGATTTTTAATGATGCTACTTCTGTACTCATTTTTAAACCCTTTTTATTCTTATTTTATCTAAAAATAAAATATTGAAATTTATATAAAAACACTTGACATTTAAAACATATTTGTATATAATTACATATATCAAAAGAGGAGTTAAAAATGAAAGCAAACAACATGAAAGAAATAAGAGAATTTATGAATGGTAAAGAAGTTAATTTTAAAGCAAATCCAATGTATATAAAACTTTTAAATAAAAATAATGATAAAGTAATGAAATTAATGGAAAAAGAGACTGATTGTGTAGAATGTAGAAATTACGCAAAATATATATCTTACCATGGTATTAATTTTTAATTAAAGAGGTTACATTAATGAATAAATTTAATATAAAAATAAATGGAAAATATTTAAAAGATTTTTATGATACTAATATGCCACAAAAATTTAGAGGTGAATGGCATAATAACACAAGGCAGTTATGTACTAATTTTAATCTTTGTAAAAAAGAAAATGCAAAAGTAGTAGAGGGAAATATAAATCTTAAAAGCCAATTAGATTTAATAATTGGAATATATAGAGATGGATATTTTAAAATAAATAAATTTGAGGTGATAAAATTATGACAATTACAATTCCAGAATGGGTATTATGGTTATTTGGAGTTCCAATAGGGATTATTTTTGTAGGGTTTGCTTTTATTGGAGCATACCTTTATTTTAGTTGGGATAAGAGATAAAGCCACCCTAAAAAGTGGCTAATTTTATTTAAACGGACTCTTAACGCTAGGATTTTTATTATTACTAAACGAACAATATAACTCACTTAATTCTCTAATCAATACAACTTCATCACCACTTAATGGAACTTTTGCATATTCTACATAAGCACCTATTTCACTATAAGATAAAGGTATTAATCCCATTGCTCCAAATTGTCCATAGCCTAGTTTCTGTAAATGATAAATTACAAATTCTAAACCATCAATTTTTTCTAAGTCAATATTTTTATTTAAGTCTTTGTATAGTTCCAACCAAGTAGAATCTTTATTTTCTTTATATTCAAAGTCAGGAGTAGCACTTAGAAACGCTACTTGACTAACATATCGTTTTAACTTTTCTTTTTGATTTTCTGAAAATTTGAGAAATCGTTTGATTTTTCGATAATAAACTCTAATAAATCATTTGATTGTTGTAATGCTAAATAGCAGTTTTCTTTTGTGAATGGTAATTCGTTGTCGTTCTCATCTTCAATACCCGACCAGTCAATAACTAAATCTGCAACCATTTCCAAAGACAATTTCATAATTAAATCAGGTCTAATATTTTTTTGACCTTCAATTTCAGTTACATTATTTTCATCTTTCATTAAATCAATAATTTTTAATCTCATTGAGTGTTCGGCTTGTTTACCTTGTTTAGAGTTTTTAGGATAAAGAGTTACTGTTATGCCAGTTTTTTCGTGAGTATATGGGTCTATAAAGTCAAATTTTTTAGCTTCAATATTTCCAATAGTAGATAATTTCATTTTCTTCCTTTTTTTGTTTATTTTTATTATAGCGAAAAGAATATATAAATTTAATTAAGGTTTAATTAAAAATATTTTGTATATAATTTTAAAAAAGAGGAGTTAAAATGACAAAAGAAAAATTATTAGATAAACACATTTACATTGAAAATGATGGATTAAGAGAGGCTTTAGAAGACTTTGAGATTGAATGGAAAGAACTTAAAAGATATAAAAAATTAAATATAGAAAAATGCACATTGTTGCAATTAGAAGATGTTTTTTTTACATTACAAAGTTTGCTAAAAAATGAAAATTTGGCGTATTTACTAAGAGAGTCAAAAAAGGTATTAAAAGAAACTAATAAAATTAATGATATGGTTTAAAAGGGGAAATTAATCCCCTCTAATGTTAAGCTGTTACTTCGCTGTGAGCACCGTTTTGTTCAAGAGTGCCTTTAAATACAACCATTTCATCAATAGCGTATGTTTTCATTGCACTTGAACATTTTACGGGTAATGTTGTGAAATTTCCGTCTGTATTCTTAATAATTAAGATTCTAGCAGATTTATCATTAAACATTGTTCTCATATCAGTTTGTCCAGCTGTGTCAGCAGCATCAAAAGGTGTTTCAATCTGTAAATTTCCATAAGATACAGACCCGATTGATTTTTCTGTATCATCATTTGAAAGATATTTTATTTCTGATACTGCTCTAGTACCACCAATATCACCTAAGTTTCTAACTTTTGCAATTTTCTTACCAGCTGCGATTGCTGATGTACAATTCGCTTTTGTCGCTACTAATGTACCACTTGCAACCAAGTAAAATTCTGAACCAGTTGAATCAGTTGTTGCCATTTTTTTACCTTTGTTTTAAATTTTAAACAGTCTTATTATACCATTTCATAAAATGCCTTATAGTTGATAGAAATAGCATATACATATCTATCTCCAATCGTTCCTAAATTAACTGCAACGGGTGTGCTTCTAATCTTGATACTAATTCCACCATTAGTTAATGTATTACCTCTTACAAAATTGTTCATATATAATTTGACTCTGTCTAGTATATCTTTAGAGCCTTTTGTAGTTGGGTATTTAAGTGTGATCTGCACTAACCCATAAGATACATACTGTTTATCGTTTATGTACTCACTGTCATTATATGATGGTAGTAATGATAGTTCTTGATAAGGTACATTGCTAGTTGGTGTAAATGGTACATTCTCATATGCTGTGGCTATTGTTGGAGTTATTGAGTTTAGTTTGATACTAAATGCGTTTTGTATTTCTATCATTTTATATTGTCCTTAAGATATTTATTAAATCTACTTACATTGATGCGAACGAAACCCATAGGGGCTTTAACTGAATAACCATTTAAAGTTTTTCCAGTTGTTGAAGTCTTAGGATAAAGTCCAAATTCTAGTTTTGCAATATATGGCAAGTTGTTCTGAATCCAATAAACCATAGGCACTTTATTATTGATGATTTTATCACTAGCTTTGTTTATTGCTACACTACCAGTTTCATCAAGCGTTCTAAATGTATTATCATTTGGTGTATCAAAAGTTACAAACCAGTTATTTTTAGCTCTTGATGTATCAACTGGCGTATCACTTATAATACTAGAAGTAAAATCAAACACAGTTTTTTTAATCACATTTTCTGTTTTCTTAATAGACTTAGTAGTTATGTTTTGAAATGCTAGGCTAAAATCACCCATATTTAATCTTCAAATAGTTTATTTTTTAATAAATATCCCTCTAATACCCAAATTTTATTTCTTGCATTTTCAAAAGCTATTTTCTCACCAATTTCTTTGTTGAAATTTTCTGGACTTGCACAAGCACTTTCACCAGTAACTGTAAAACCATTTTTTAATGTTAGACAACAAACTGTTAATTGTGTTTTTGGGAACACATAGTAATCAATATCAACAATTATACTATCAATTAACTGTGGAGTTAATCTTGGTGCGTTTAAACCTTTATCTTGAATCTCTTTTTCTAATTCTTTTTCATTACTCATAATTATCCTTTTTATTTAATTTTACCATATTAACTAGACTTGCATACCAAACTATGCTTAATAATAGCCTGACCTTTAACATATAAATTACCCAACACGCTATAAGTAACTCCATCAACCATTACTAAATCGTTATTCTTTGGCATTATAGGTAAATCACTTGAAGCGATATTTACAACAATATCGTTCATACTAATCAAAGTTCCGTTAATATCTGTTATCTTAGGCTTAGATATTTGTGCTGGAACATTTGAATGTACTATTTGCGTTGATACATTCTCGCCCGTATTGATATTGTATGTTGTTGATATTTCTGTATAAGTGATAATATCTCCGAATTTTTTTATTAGTTTTGATGCTGTTTTGGTAGCTTTTTTGTCTAATGCTCCACTCATTGCGAAACCTTTTTTTATTTATATTTTATCTAAAATAAAATGTTTAAATTTATATGATTTGCTATTGACATTTAAAACATATTTGTATATAATTACAGTAAGAAAACAAAAGAGGAAAACAAAAATGAAAAATATTTACACAAAAGCAACAAAAGAAAATCTAAATAAACTTTTAAATATGGGATGTTCATTTGCGATTGATACAGAACAAGGTCTATTAAGTGGTGATTTTATTGCAGTTAATAGTTATGGAAATTTATATTCTTTTTCACAAAAAATGTGTATTAAAGAAGGTTTATTTTTTATAGAGAATATATAATGAGTGATAGCTTATTATATATTCATAAATACATTAAAAGCATAACTAAAAATAGAAAATTAAAATATTTATATGTTGAGTTGGATAATAGACAAGTTATTAAAGTTCCTTTTGATGTTGTATATAAAGATGGTAAAAGTTTTGTATCTGAAAGAAAAAGATTACACATATATTTACAGAAAGAATATGAAAGGTTTAATAATGATAAATAGCATTATAACGGAACAATATATAGAAGATGAATTGTTAAAAATAGAAACAGAATACGGATACACAAGAGATGTTATTTCATTGATATATGAAATAATTGAAAAGTTGGAAAAAGAATTAAGTTATATTTATAGAGATGATAGCGATGGGAATAAGCTTTATATAGGTGATAAAGTTAATTGTTTAGGAGGTGCATTTTACAATGGATACTGGGAGTATAATGAAGTTTTTACCATATGTAGGGAAAATGAAGATATATTTTTAAAAAACGAAGATTACAGAACTTATTTTTTTTGTTTTGATAAGATATATAAATTATAATATTGTATTCAAGTAAAGCCACCCTAAAAAGTGGCTTAATAAGTCCTAACCAAAGAGCCACTAATCCCACTACCTAAAAGCCACGGGAGTATCAAATTAATCACAAAATTATAATTAACCTCATCTTTTGAATACTCACTATAATGAACTTCTATTTCTCCTACTTTCTCGCTAGTAGTCAATCTTTCACTATCTGCTAATAATTCAGCACTTTTACTTTTAATAGTTAATTCACACACAGCGTTTTTAACTCTAACTGGATAAACCACTTCATTGTTTATGTATCTTGGAAATGCTAAAGCTTGAGTTTCTTTTAGCTTTGTTCCTTTGAATTGGTAGGCTGATTCGAAATAATCCATTGCTTTGATAATGTTGGCTTCAGTTATTCCTGTAATGTCTAAACCTCGTTTTGTTGCGTAGGCTTGTAGGTAGGCTAGGTCGATATATGATTCGCTGTCAATTTTCCCCGTACCATCTTCTATGATTAATGCCATATTAATCCTTTTTTATTTTTATTATACCATTTATAAATATTTGAAAGTTTTAGTTTTTAATGTTAGTTTAAAAGATATTTTTATATAATGCTAGTAATTTAAAAAAAGAGGAGTTTAAAATGTTTGATAATAATTTGTATCAAATTTATATGAATGGTAGAAGAAGTGGCAAAAGCTTATTTATGAAATATTATAGAACTAAAACAGTTAAACAAAAAAATGAAGAAAAAGAACAAAAAAGAAAAATAGAGCTTTTAACAAATAAAAATGTATTAAAAGAAAATAAAAACTTTTTTAGAGGTATTAAAAAATAAAAAGCCACCCCATTAAGAGATGGCTTTGAGCTAATCTTTTTTAGTAGATTTTGGTTTTAAAGGCAATACTTCAACATCAACTTTTTTATAAGCTTCTGTTATTTCTTTAGAATCAGTATAAACCTTTTTGCATTTTTCCAAGTTGTTTGAGTCAAAATAATAGGGAGCTACATAAGCCCCTATTAATCCATCAACAACTACATCTGAGTAGATAATAGTCATTGATTCAACCTTACGCTACATTTAATATAACACCAGCAGTTGATTTAATATCAGATGCTTTTTGTTCCCAGTTTGCAGCAGTACCGATTGCAGTAGGAGTTGGATTAACGCCTGAAGCAGTTTTCCAAGAGTAACCTTTTACATTTAGTAAAAATTCTCCCTCACCTTGAATTCTCATCTTGATATTTTCTTTACCAGTTACAGTATCAGAAATTAATTGTCTTGTAGCTGTTTCAGTAGCAACAATTGCATCAGCAGTTAAACCTAAAATTGCAACACCAGTTGTCATATTTAACCCAGCAGAATCAGTCATATAAACTGGTCTTCCTAGAGTTCCTACAGAGCCATTAGCAATAACACCACCAGCAACACTATCAGTTACAACACCTAAACCAGCACCAACTAAATCAGCGTAAGTTGTTCCTTTCATTACCCAGCAAATAATTGACTCTCTTGCATCACCGAATGGTTTTAATGCAGTATTCAATAATGCGTGTGTAACAGTAGCAACACCCGTTCCAGTAATAGCACCAGCAGTTGCAGAAATTGCACCTTTTACAGCACCAATAGCTTGATTAAGCATATAAGCAACAATCCCCACACCAATTTGTTCACCAATTGCAGCACTAAACGCAGATGAGTCAGACCCATATCTTGTAGCATCAACCATTTTGAACTCAATTGAGCCAGTTCCCCAGTACATTTTAATATTGTTTTCATCTCTTGAATCAATAGCTTTAACAGTTGCATCTGTATCAACACCTATATCTCTTCTTCCAATTAATGAAGAAATCTCTTTAATAATAGAAGTAGCTTGTAAATCTCCCATGATCGCCTCAGTAGCGACTCTAATTGCACCATTTGTTCCAGTTTCAAACATTGCAGTATTTTGCATAATCGTTTCTGTTACTGTTGCGTGTACTATATCATTATCAATTTTTAATGCCATTTTATACCCTTTTTAATTAATTTGGTAAGTTTAAATAAGCTTCTTGTCCGTTAGCTTTTATGTATTCACCTTTTTGTTGGTGACTCATTTCGCTTCTTTTTGGAGTTGAAGCACTCATATTTCCATTCGACCCAGTTGCACCCGTTCCACTATTTGCTGGAGCTTGAATATAAGCTTTTCCATCAGTAGCAGACCATTCAGCCATAAAGTCATTAATTGCTTTGTCACCAATTAAAACATTATTCTCATTTACAGATGCTTGACCTTTTAATAAAGCTTTAACAGCTGGTAATAATTCAGCTTTTACGCCAACTTTTGTTAGTTGTTCATTAAGTGAATTTTCCAAAGTTAAATTCTTTAAATAGTTTTCTTTTTCAGTTAGCGTACCTGATAACTTTTCTAAATCCTTAGCTTTCAGATTTAGTTCACCTTTAGTTTTAGATAACTCACTTTTAAGTGTGTCATTTTCTTCTAAGGCTCTAGTGTATGTATCAAAGTCTAACTCTTTGTTCTTGTTTTTAGCAATTCTAAGCTCTTTTAATAGTTCACTATTTTTTGAGTTAGTTGCCTCAACTTGATTTTTTAAATCTTCAATTTGTTCTTCTAAAGTCATACGCGTATTTTCTCCACTGGAAGTAATTTTACAAAATCACAGATTTTATAATTAGTGTTAGTATAGCATAATATTAAAGTTATCCTTTTTATAAGGAAATGAATTTTATATTTTTATTGTATTTTAAAATATGTTTTTATATAATTACAGTATAAATAAAAAAGGGATGCAAAATGGAAGCAAGAATTAATAATTTAATTTATATTTGGGGCGTAGATGATTTATTTTTAAATATATCTACAAATAGATTATTTAAAAAAGAACATTTTTCTCCAAAAAAAGATAGTGTATATTTAAAACCATCATTTGCTGGTGAAGTTTTTACTATTGGCATAAAAGAAAATAAAAAAATAAAAAATAATGGCACTTATTTTGATGATATTCAATTTTCTTTTGGTTGTTTTTTGGAATTAATTTATAAGATAGAACAATATACTAAACAATGTCCACTATATGCAAACAAAACTATTAAATGGAAAAATGATTTAATAGATAAATATAAGGAATATAGTAGCCAATTAAATGAAAATGGGATGGCTATATTAACTAAATTTGATTATAAATTTTATAATGGTGATAGACTAAAATGGAACGATGACTCAAAAACTTATGAAAAATATTAAAAAACTTAGTGGTTGTTCGGAATAACCGAATATCCACCTAATTAATCTTCTTTAACTCTTTTATAGTTAAAATTTGCCCTCTCTGATTAACCAAATCACTTAAATCAATCTTTCCATCTTTATATAATTGATAACGACCTTTACCTAAATACTTTTCTTGATTAGCTTTACTTTGTTTATCAAACCATTGACTAAAACTTGTATTAGCTGGAACATAACCATTTAGAGATGACCTAGTGCCTATTGGTATTTCATCTATATCTAAACCTAACTCACGATAACTTTTAGTAATAGGTAGCATTACACTTCTACAATTATAATGTAGGGGTGGATTTCTAAATGGAAATTCTTTGCCAGCCTTATTTAAACCTTTATAATTTAAATCCCACTCAGCGTTATCTCTAGGGGCGCAAGTAGGAGAAGTTCTAAAATCTAAAACTGATTGATGCTGATACCCTTTAAAAATATCCTCATTTTGTTTGTATGTTTCCATTCTTACATTATTTACAATTGTACTAATAGAAGTTTTTACAACTGATTCCATTCCTTTATCTTGTAATGCTTTTTCATACATTCTAATATTTTTGATTATATCTTGCGTTGTATTAGAATTAATTACTCCTAGTCTTATTTGATTAGTAATTCCTTGTTGAGCCTTTTTAAATGATTCAGATACAGTAAACCCATCAGGTAATATTGAAGCATTAACCAATTTGTTTACAAGATTATCAGGTAAAGTTTTTTTAACTATATCTACTCCCACAATTCCATTTATAGCGGTTGGAATATAATTAGCTTCGGTTAGTGCAACTTGTTTTAAATCTTCTTCAATAGTAGGATAATATTCAGATATTTTTGAATTAATCTCTTTAATAATCTTATTCATATTAATCAAAGATATATCAACTCTACCAAGACTATTAATAGCTTCATCAATCATTTTGATATATTGACTCGCAATCTCTTTAGATAATCCATTACTTACCCTTTGAAGGAGCAAATCCCTCTTTAAGAGTAAGTCTAGTAATTCATCGTTAGTGTTCATTAGTTACCTATCGGTGATTGAGTTTCTAAACCGTTCTTAAAATCTTCAAAAGTTACTTCATCATTAATCATCTCACCTTTTTTAAGTGCATTAAATACATCTTCTTGTCTAATTTGCCCTAACTGTTGTGCTGTGATTAAAGCTGTTAGCATTTGTGGATTCATTTCAGCTAAATTATAATCTGTATTAAGTTTAAATACTTGAAGTGTGTTATCTCCTTGCCATTGTGCGATTATGTTTAAAGCTTTTTCAATACCTCGTGATACTGTGTCTGCAATTTGAATAATAATAGCTCTTTGTCCTGCTGTTTTCATTTGCATAGTGTTTTCAGATATTTGTGAACTTGACTCAGGTGCT
>ERZ724503.285-NODE-285-length-20226-cov-19.994497_pt1 | contig 20226 bp, 16 predicted proteins | sample MGYA00376036_ERZ724503 | MGnify/ENA primary metagenome ERZ724503 (study PRJEB28724, sample SAMN07190885) | wastewater metagenome | isolation source: influent of sewage treatment plant in Hong Hong | place: Hong Kong | collected 2016-03-17 ...
TGCGCGGTGATGGTCTACATCGCCTCGACGATCGACCCGCTGGGCACCAGTTAGGGGACACCCTTTGTGCCCGGCTACGAGCGACTTTGGATCGAGCGTGGGGCGGTTCTGGCGGCGGCCGGAGTCGCTCAAAGGTGGGCACAAGGCCACCCGCCCCGGAGACTACGTGGCCAGCGTCGCCCGGATGCACACCGTGATGTACGGCAACGCCAGCCCACTGGAGTTGGCCAGCGCCGGGTGGGTGACCAGCAGCTCGCGCACCTCCTCCAGCGTCCTGGTGCGGACGTCCGCCGGTGAGGTGATGCAGTAGCTGCGCGAGGCCACCAGGTCGATGAGCGCTTGTGGGGTCAGGTAACTCGTCCACTCGACGTGGTGGCGCTCTACGTCGGTGAACGGTTCGGGCAGGGTGACGCGGTCGCTGAACGGGTCGCTCTCGTGGCCGATGACGCGGCCCAAGTCCTTGACCCAGCCCATCCTCTCGTCGCGGGTGTTCCACACCAGGCCGAGCCGCCCACCGGGCCGCAGTACCCGGGCCACCTCGGCGATTGCCCGCTTCGGGTCGAACCAGTGCCAGGCCTGCGCCACCAGGACGGCGTCAACGCTGTTGTCGCGCAACGGAATCTGCTCGGCGGTGCCCAGCAACGCCGGGGTGGCGGGCAGGGCGCCGCGCAACAGTTCGAGCATCTCCGCGATGGGATCCACGGCGACGACGTCGAGACCGCGCTCCACCAGCCGGGTGGTGAGCTTGCCGGTGCCGGCCCCGAGGTCCAGGACGTCGCGGGCGCCGTCCGGCAGCAGCCAGTCGATGGCCTCCGGCGGATAGGACGGGCGGCCGCGCTCGTAGGCCGCGGCTTCGGATCCGAAGGACAGTGACCGTTCCTGTTGCGGTTCCGTCACGGCCTGCGGGCGCCTTCGGCGTCTGCGCAGTCCAGGGTGTGGCGGATCAGCCGACCGACCGCCTCGGTCTCGACCAGGAATCCGTCGTGGCCGTAGATCGACTCGACGACGTTCAGTCCGGTGCAGCCCGGCAGTTCCGCGGCCAGCTCCTCCTGCAGCCGCAGCGGGTAGAGCCGATCCGAGGTGATCCCGCCGACCACGACGGGCACCGGACAGGACCGCAGCGCCGCGCTCACCCCGCCGCGGCCGCGGCCGACATCGTGGTTGGACAGGGTCTCGGTGAGGGTGACGTAGCTGCCCGCGTCGAATCGCCTGGTCAGCTTGGCGCCCTGGTACTCCAGGTAGCTCTGCACGGCGTAGCGCCCACCGTCCAGTGGGTCCTCGTCACCCTGCGCGTCGTTGCCGAACCGGGTGTCGAGTTCGACCTCGCCGCGGTAGGTCAGGTGCGCGAACCGGCGGGCCAGCTGCAGCCCGCTGTCCGGGAAGCGGCCGGTGCCGTGATAGTCGCCGCCCTGCCAGTTCGGGTCGGCCTTGATCGCGGCGATCTGGGTGCTCTGGGTGCCGATCTGGTCGGCGGTGGCCCGGGCGCCGACGGCCAGCACCAGCGCGGAGCGAACCCGCTCGGGATATCCGACGATCCACTCCAGGGCCCGCGCCCCACCCATCGAGCCGCCGATCACCGCGGCGACGTCGGTGATGCCCAGCGCCGCCAGCGTCGCGACATCGGCGTTGACCTGGTCGCGCACGGTGATCGTCGGAAACCTTGAGCCCCAGGGCTTTCCGTCCCGAGCCAGCGAACTCGGCCCGGTGGACCCGCGGCAGCCGCCCAGCACGTTGGTGGCGATCGCGCACCAGCGGTCGGTGTCGATCGGCGCGCCCGGCCCGGCCACACCGTCCCACCAGCCCGGTGTCGGGTGCCCAGGTCCTGCCGGCCCGGTGATGTGCGAGTCGCCGGTCAGCGCGTGCAGCACCACCACCACGTTGTCCCGGTTGGGCGAGAGCTCACCCCAGCGCTGCACCGCGATCGAGACGTCGTCGATCACGGCGCCGCTCTCGCACGTCAGCGGGCCGATGTCGACGACGCCGATCTCGCCCTCGGCGGGCAGTGTCACGGTGCGCTCATCGGAAAGCGTCACGTCGGGCTCCGTCAAAAGGCCGCCACGGCCCGAGGGTCCGCGGCGTCCGCGCCGGACAGCGACTTGGCGGCGGCGAAACCGCGCTCCAGGTCCGCCAGGATGTCGTCGATGCCCTCCAGGCCGACGGCCAGCCGCACCAGGCCGGGCGTGACCCCGGTGGCCAGCTGCTCCTCCGCGGACAGCTGCTGGTGGGTGGTCGACGCCGGGTGGATCACCAGGGACCGGACGTCGCCGATGTTGGCGACATGGCTGTGCAGCGTCAGGGCGTTGACGAACGCCTTGCCCGCCTCGATGCCGCCGGCCAGCTCGAAGGACAACACGGCGCCGGTTCCCTTGGGCGCCAACTTCTTGGCCAGCTCGTGCCACGGCGAGCTCGGCAGCCCGGCGTAGTTGACCTTCACGACGTCGTCGTGGCCTGCCAGGTATTCGGCCACCTTCTGCGCGTTGGCGACGTGGCGTTCGATCCGCAGGCTCAGCGTCTCCAGTCCCTGGGCGATCAGGAAGGCGTTGAACGGCGAGGCCGCCGAACCCAGGTCCCGCAGCAGCTGCACCCGGGCCTTGAGCGCGTACGCCGGCGCACCGAGGTCGGCGAACACCACCCCGTGGTAGCTGGGATCCGGCTCGGTGAACCCGGGGAAGCGCCCGCTGGTCCAGTCGAACGTGCCGCCGTCGACGATCACGCCCGCGATCGTCGTGCCGTGCCCGCCGATGTACTTGGTGGCCGAGTGCACCACGATGTCCGCGCCGTGCGCGATCGGCTGGATCAGGTACGGCGTGGCGATGGTGTTGTCCACGATCAGCGGCACCCCGTTGTCGTGGGCCACCTTGGACACCCCGGGGATGTCGAGGATGTCGATCTGCGGGTTGGAGATGGTCTCGGCGAAGAACGCCTTGGTGTTCGGCCGCACCGCGGCCTGCCAGGAGTCCAGGTCGTCGGGATCGGTGACGAACGTGGTCTCGATGCCCAGCTTGGGCAACGTGTAGTGCAGCAGGTTGTAGGTGCCGCCGTAGAGCCGCGGGGACGCGACCACGTGGTCGCCGGCGCCGGCGATGTTGAGGATCGCGAAGGTCTCCGCCGCCTGGCCGGAGGCCAGCAACAGCGCCGCCACGCCGCCCTCCAGGGCCGCGATGCGCTGTTCGACGGTGTCCTGGGTGGGGTTCATGATCCGGGTGTAGATGTTGCCCGGCTCGGCCAGCCCGAACAGCGCGGCGGCGTGCTCGGTGTTGTCGAAGGTGTATGAGGTGGTCTGGTAGATCGGCAGCGCGCGGGCATGGGTGTCGCCCGGGGTCTGACCTGCGTGGATCTGCTTGGTCTCGAACGACCAGTCAGCGCTCGGATCGGTGGTTTCGGGGGTGCTCATAGGGGTTTGCTCCTCGAGGATGCATGGTTCGGGTCGGATCAGTTGGGAACGGCCCCGGCGCTGCTGAGAGTCGACACGGGCGCCGGTGGCGAAGGGTTCAGCGACAGTGACTCATGTTCAGGCTCCGCATCAGGTTTCCCTGTCTCGTTCGGGGGGCCCGACATGGCGGACCCGCGCTTGCCGTGCAGCCGGTTTCAGCTGCTCAACCTGGTCATCACCCGGGGCACCCCACCGCGGTTGGAGGGTTGCCGGCCAGCAAGCCGGGGCTTGATGCTGGCGCTCATGACCGACTCAAAGGGTATCCCACCGCAGGCGATGCATGCCAGCGGGTTCACGTAGCGTTTGTTCCGAAGTGATACTGATAGCCGTCCCACATACCGACGCCGGGAGACCACACCGCACATGAGCGCCGAGCAGCCGACCATCATCTACACGCTGACCGACGAGGCGCCGCTGCTTGCGACGTACGCCTTCCTGCCGATCATCCGGACCTTCGCCGAGCCCGCCGGCATCAACATCGAGACCAGTGACATCTCGGTGGCCGCCCGCATCCTCGCCGAGTTCGGTGACTACCTCACCGACGAGCAGAAGGTTCCGGACAACCTCGCCGAGCTGGGCCGGCTCACCCAGGAGCCCGACACCAACATCATCAAGTTGCCCAACATCAGCGCCTCGGTGCCGCAGCTGCTGGCCGCAATCAAGGAACTGCAGGGCAAGGGCTACAAGCTGCCCGACTACCCGGGCGACCCGAAGACCGACGAAGAGAAGGCCATCAAGGAGCGCTACGCCAAATGCCTGGGCAGCGCGGTGAACCCGGTTCTGCGCGAAGGCAATTCGGATCGCCGCGCGCCCAAGGCGGTCAAGGAGTACGCCCGCAAGCACCCGCACAGCATGGGTGAGTGGTCGCAGGCCTCGCGCACCCATGTGGCGACCATGCGGCACGGCGACTTCTACCACTCCGAGAAGTCGATGACCCTGGACCGGGCCCGCAAGGTCCGGATGGAACTGATCACCAAGGGCGGCAAGACCATCGTGCTCAAGCCCGAGGTGGCACTCGACGCCGGCGACGTCATCGACAGCATGTTCATGAGCCGCAAGGCCCTGTGCGAGTTCTTCGAGGAACAGATGCAGGACGCCTACGAGACCGGCGTGATGTTCTCGCTGCACGTCAAGGCGACCATGATGAAGGTCAGTCACCCCATCGTGTTCGGCCACGCGGTCAAGGTGTTCTACAAGGACGCGTTCGCCAAGCACCAGGAGCTGTTCGACGAACTGGGCGTGAACGTCAACAACGGACTGTCCGATCTCTACAGCAAGATCGAGGTGCTGCCGGCCTCCAAGCGCGAGGAGATCATCCGGGACCTGCACGCCTGCCACGAGCACCGGCCCGAGCTGGCGATGGTCGACTCGGCGCGGGGTATCTCCAACTTCCACTCGCCGTCCGACGTGATCGTGGATGCGTCGATGCCGGCGATGATCCGGGCGGGCGGCAAGATGTACGGCGCCGACGGCAAGCTGAAGGACACCAAGGCCGTCAACCCGGAGTCCACCTTCTCCCGGATCTACCAGGAGATCGTCAACTTCTGTAAGACGCACGGCCAGTTCGATCCGGCGACCATGGGAACCGTTCCCAACGTCGGCCTGATGGCGCAGCAGGCCGAGGAATACGGCAGCCACGACAAGACCTTCGAGGTCCCCGAGGACGGCGTCGCCAACATCGTCGACAACGAGACGAACGAGGTGCTGCTCACGCAGAACGTGGAGGCCGGCGACATCTGGCGGATGCCCGTCGTCAAGGACGCGCCGATCCGCGACTGGGTGAAGCTGGCCGTCACCCGGGCCCGCGAATCCGGTATGCCGGTGGTGTTCTGGCTCGACCAGGAGCGTCCGCACGAGAACGAGCTGCGCAAGAAGGTGCTCACCTACCTCGGCGAGCACGACACCGAGGGCCTGGACATCCAGATCATGTCGCAGGAGCGGGCCATGCGGCACACCATCGAGCGTGCGATGCGCGGCCAGGACACCATCGCCGCGACCGGCAACATCCTGCGCGACTACCTCACCGACCTGTTCCCGATCCTGGAGCTGGGCACCAGCGCCAAGATGCTGTCGATCGTGCCGCTGATGGCCGGCGGCGGGCTGTACGAGACCGGGGCCGGCGGCTCGGCGCCCAAGCACGTCAACCAGTTGCTGGAGGAGAACCACCTGCGCTGGGACTCGCTCGGCGAGTTCCTGGCTCTCGGCGCCAGCCTGGAGGACCTGGGCACCAAGACCGGCAACAAGCGCGCCAAGATCCTGGCCGACACGTTGGACGCCGCAACCGGCGAGCTGCTGGACAACAGCAAGAACCCGTCGCGCAAGACCGGTGAGCTCGACAACCGCGGCAGCCAGTTCTACCTGGCGATGTACTGGGCGCAGGCGCTCGCCGAGCAGACCGAGGACGCCGAGCTGGCCAAGACGTTCGCCCCGCTGGCCAAGTCGCTGGCCGAGAACGAGGCCACCATCGTGGCCGAACTCTCCGAGGCCCAGGGTCATCCCGCCGACATCGGCGGCTACTACGCACCGGACCCGGCGAAGACCACGGCGGTGATGCGGCCCAGCAAGACGTTCAACGCCGCGCTGGAGAAGGTGCTCAAGGGCAAGTAGCCGCTAGCCGGAGTCGGCCTGCCGCATCGGTGGTGTGTGCCGGTCGACCCACTCGACGATCAGGTCGGCGATGCGCTGCGGCGCCTCGAACATCGGGATGTGCCCGACCCCGTCGAGCTGGGTGACGGCGCTGATCTCCGGGATGTGCTTGAGGAAATGCTTGGTGAACCGCGGGTGCGGCAGCACCCGGTCGCGTTCGCAGATCACCAGGTGCGTCGGGATGGTGGTCTCGGTGAGCTGCATCAGCCCCGGCAGCAGCAGCGCCTTGATCAGCAGCTGGTAGTACGCCCGGCAGTGCGTGACGTCGTCGATGATCTCCAGCAGGTGCTCGTCGGACAGCCCGGCCGGGGTGGCGCTGATCGGCACGCTGGCGGCCTGTTTGGCGAACGGCAGGCGCAGCGCCCGCTCCCGCAGGGCCACGGCGGTCAGCCAGACCGGCAGGCCGGCGACGAACTTGGCGACGATCTCGTACTTGACCGGCGACCAGCGGTGCCAGCCGCCGGCGGGCGCGATGGCGGTCAGGGTGCGGGCCCGGCCGCGCCGTTCGAGTTCGAACGCCACCCAGCCGCCCAGCGAGTTCCCGACGATGTGGGCGGTGTCCCAGCCCAGGGCGTCGAGTTGGGACTCGATGTGATTGGCCATGGTGTCGGTGTCCAGGAACCAGGACCGGGTGGCCGGGCCGCCGTTGTGGCCGGCCATCGTCGGGGCGAACACCTCGTAGCGGCCGGTGTCGGCCAGCCGCGGGGCGACGTCGGTCCAGACGTAGGACGACATCATGAACGGGTGCAGCAGCAGGATCGGTTCGCCGGCCCCCGCATGGATCGGTTCGCGTGACGTCACAGCTCGACCGTAAAGGCGATACCGCCGGTACCGCAAGGTAGGTTTCCGGCCGTGATCGTGAGCACCATCAACGTCAACGGCATCCGCGCGGCGGTGCGCGAGCGGTCCCCGGAGAATCGGGGTCTGCTGCACTGGCTGTCGCGGACCGAGGCCGACGCGGTATGCCTGCAGGAGACCCGCGCCGACGACGGGCAACTGGCCGAGGCCCTGGCGCCCGCTTTGGCCGACGGCTGGCATCTGGCCTCGGCGTGCCCGAACACCAAGGGCCGGTGCGGGGTCGCGGTGCTGAGCCGCACCCCATTCACGGACATCCGGATCGGTTTGGCCGCAACCGAATTCGCCGACCACGGCCGGTACGTGGAGGTCGACGTCGATTGCCCGGCCGGTCCGGTCACGGTGGGCAGCGTCTACGTGCACACCGGCGAGGCCGGCACCGAGCGGCAGGTGGAGAAGGAACGCTTCATGGCTGCGCTGGGCAAGCGGATGGCCGAGCTGACCGCCGACGGCCGCGAGGCGGTGATCTGCGGCGACTGGAACATCGCCCATACCGAGTCCGACATCAAGGCGTGGAAGGCCAACGTCAAGAAGGCCGGCTTCCTGCCCTCCGAGCGGCAGTGGCTGACCGAGCTGATCGAGTCCGGCTGGGTGGACGTGGTGCGCAGCGTGCACCCGGATGTGGCGGGCCCGTACAGCTGGTGGTCCTGGCGGGGCCGCGCCTTCGACAACGACGCCGGCTGGCGCATCGACTACCACCTGGCCACCGCCGGGCTGGCCGAACGCACCGTGTCGGCCCGGGTGGAGAAGCCCGCCGCGTACGCCCTGCGCTGGTCCGATCACGCGCCGGTGACCGTCGAGTTCGGCTAGCAGCCGTCCCGGTTGGGTGCCTCCCGGCCCTGCCGGGCACCTGCGACCGCCGCGGCCACCGCCTCGAGCACCCGCGGATCGGAGGTCAGCGAGGTGGTCGGCGGCAACTGCGCGACCATCGATACGTAGTCGCTGTGGGTGTCGTCGAAGGTGTAGCAGCGCCGCCGGGGCAGGATCGCGTCCTCGATGTCCTGCGCCAGCGCGCTGCGCAACGCCACGATCCCGTCGTTGGGCCACACCGCCGGGTTGACCGCGCCGGGCTTGGTGAACCGGTTGCCGGCGATCAGCACCACCGGGATGTCGGCGAGCACGCCGGCCTGCCACTGGTTCCAGCCCCCGATGCCCATCAGGTACGCCTGGCTGAGTTCGCGTGCCGAGCCCGAAACGAAGGCCGCGGCGATGTCCCTGGCATAACCCGTCATCTGGCTTTCGCACATCGCATCGCCGAGGCAATCATCCAGGGGCACAGTGCCATCGGCATGGTCGGCCAGATACGAACCCTGCCACGGCGTGCCGATCGCGATGAGCGAGCGGACCTTCACCGGCGAGCCGATCTCGGCCAGCGCCCGGATGGCCGCCCGCGCGTACAGCCCGCCCATCGAGTGCCCGACGAGGTCGACCTCCTGCACCCCCGTGTCGGTGCGCAGCCAGTCGAGGAACCGCGCCAGGTGCTCCCCGGCGAGGTCGATGCTGCCCGTGGTGTCGATGGTCATGGTCTCCGGCGGCGTGGTCGGGCAGATGCCGAACGCCCCGGAGCCGATCTGGTCGTGCACCTGGCCGCGGCCCGCTGCCGCCGGCGCGGTGTAGACGGCGTCGCCCTTGCCCAGCAGGTGCGCGCGCAGAGCGGTGGCGGTGCCGCCCGCCGCCAGCCCGGTGGCGCACCCGGCCTCGGTGGTGGTGAAGGGGGTGGTGCTGGCCAGCCCCGAGACGATCACCACGGCGGTGGACGTCGCGCGGTTGCCGGTGGTCCCCGAGCCGCAACCGGCGAGCAGCAGCATGACGGCGGCCGCCGCGAGCAGCCTGCGGGTTATGACGGGCAGCCTTCCCGGTTCGCGCCGTCGAGGGCCCTGGGCGCGTCCTCGATGGCCTTGTGCACCACGTCGAGAACGGCGGGGTCCCAGGTCAGGGCGGTTTTCCAGTCCAGGCCGGCGGCGTTCGAGACGAAGATGCTGTGGGTGTCGTCGAAGGTGAAGCAGCGCCGGTGCGCCAGCACCGGGTCGCCGATGTCCTTGGCCAGCGCACTCTGCAGTGCCACCAGGCCGTCGTTCGGCCACACCGCCGGGTTCGCCTGCCCGGCGGGGGCGGTGAACTTCTTGCCGCCGATCAGCACCACCGGGATCTTGTCCAGCACACCGGACTGGAACTGGTTCCAGCCGTTCTGGCCCATCAGGAACGCCTGGTTGACCTCGCGGCCCGAGCCGGCCATCAGCTGCAGCACCCGGCCCTTGAACGTGTTCATGGCCGATTCGCAGAATTTGTCGCCGAGGCAGTCGCTCAGCGGCACGATGCCGTTGGCGAAGTCGGACAGATAGGACCCCTGCCACGGCGTGCCGATGGTGGTCAGCGAGCGCACCTTCACCGGGGCGTTGGTGGTGGTGAGCACCCGGATGGCGGCGCGGGAGTACAGCCCGCCCATGGAATGGGCGACGAAATCGACCTCGGTGATGCCCTTTTCGGTGTGCAGCCAGTTCAGGAACCGGGCCAGGTGCTCGCCCGCGGTGTCGATGCTGCCGGTGGAGTTCACGGTCATGTTCTCCGGCAGCGTGACCGGGCAGACCCCGAACGAGCCGAAGCCGGTCTGGTCGACCACCTGCCCGCGCCCGGCCATCGCCGGCGAGGTGAACACGGTGTAGCCCTGCTTGAGCAGGAACTCGCGCAGCGCGGTGTCGGTGTTGCCCGCGGCCAGGCCGGTGGCGCAGGCCTCGTCCTTGGAGGTGTACGGACTGGTCGCGTCACCGCCGGAGACGATCACCACCGCCTGGGAGGCCGAGCGCTTCTCGCCGCCGTCGGAGTTCCCCCCGCAGCCGGCCAGCACGGTCACCGTCATCACCGCCGCTATCGCCACCGCCGGGGCAGCCAGGATTCGTCGCACGAAGCAGGATGCTAGCCCCGAAACCCCTCGTGACAGGATTGATCCATCATGAGTGAGTCAGCCCGGCGCGTCGTGTTCTCCGGCGTGCAACCGACGTCCGATTCCCTGCATCTCGGCAACGCACTGGGCGCCGTCGAGCAGTGGGTGGGGTTGCAGGACGACCACGACGCGTTCTTCTGCGTGGTCGATCTGCATGCCATCACCGTGCCGCAGGACCCGGCGGTGTTGCGCCAGCGCACCCTTCGCACCGCGGCGCAGTACCTGGCGCTGGGCATCGACCCCACCCGCTCCACCATCTTCGTGCAGAGCCAGGTGCCCGCGCATGCCGAATTGGCTTGGGTGCTCGGCTGTTTCACCGGATTCGGGCAGGCCTCCCGGATGACGCAGTTCAAGGACAAGTCGCAGAAGCAGGGCGCGGACTCCACCACGGTGGGGCTGTTCACCTACCCGGTGCTGATGGCCGCCGACGTGCTGCTCTACGACAGCGACCTGGTTCCGGTCGGGGAGGACCAGCGTCAGCACCTGGAACTGGCCCGTGACGTCGCGCAGCGGTTCAACGCCCGGTTCCCGGACACCTTCGTCATCCCCGAGCCGATGATCCCGAAAGCCACCGCCAAGATCTTCGACCTGGCCGACCCGACCGCGAAGATGAGCAAGTCCGCGGGCACCGATGCGGGGCTGATAAGCCTGCTCGACGACCCGGCGGTGTCGGCGAAGAAGATCCGTTCGGCCGTCACCGACAGCGAGCGCGAGATCCGTTACGACGTCGAGGCCAAGCCGGGGGTGTCCAACCTGCTGTCCATCCAGTCGGCGGTGACCGGCACCTCCATCGACACGCTGGTGAGCGGGTACTCCGGGCGCGGGTACGGCGACCTGAAGAAGGACACCGCGGACGCCGTCGTCGCGTACGTCACGCCGATCAAGCGGCGCGTCGACGAGCTTCTCGCCGACCCCGCCGAGCTCACCGCGACCCTGGCCAAGGGCGCCGACCATGCCCGCGAGGTGTCGGCGAAGACCCTCGGGCGGGTATACGACCGGCTAGGGTTTCTGCCGAGCAGTCAGTGACCCGTGACCCGGAGGAGCTGGCATGACCGAACCGGCCGAACCCGGCTTCATCGACCGGTTGCGCGCCCGGTCCGGGTGGTTCGACCACGTCATGCGCGCCCAGGAGCGCTACCAGCGCGCCAAGGGTGACTTCTACGCCGCCGGCATCACCTATTTCACGATCTTCGCGTTGTTCCCGTTGCTGATGGTCGGCTTCGCCGCAACGGGTTTCGTGCTGGCCAGCCGACCGCAGCTGCTGGCCGAGATCGAGAACCGGATCAAGGCCAGCTTCTCGGGGACCCTGGGCACCCAGGTGGTCAACCTGATGGACACGGCGATCCAGTCGCGCACCTCGGTCGGCATCATCGGCCTGGCCACCGCGGCGTGGGTCGGGCTGGGCTGGATGGCGAACATGCGCGAGGCGCTCAGCCAGATGTGGTTGCAGCGCGACGAGCCGAAGGGTTTCGTCCGCACCAAGTTGTCCGACCTCGTCGCCCTGGTGTCGGCGTTCTTCGCGATCCTGGTGACCATCGTGCTCACCGCGCTGTCCGCCCCGAGCCTGATGGGCCGGGTGCTGGAGTTGGTCGGGGTGCACGACTCCCCGGGTCTGAACGCGACGCTGCGGGTGGTCTCGCTGGTGATGTCGTGGCTGGTGTCCTGGCTGGCGTTCACCTGGGTGATCGCCCGGCTGCCACGGGAGTCGATCAGCTTCCGCAGCAGCGTCCGGGCCGGACTGCTGGCCGCGGTCGGCTTCGAGATCTTCAAGCAGGTGGGGTCGATCTACCTGCGCTCGGTCCTGCACGGCCCGGCCGGCGCGACGTTCGGGCCGGTGTTCGGCCTGATGGTGTTCGCCTACATCACCGCCCGCCTGCTGCTGTTCGCCACCGCGTGGGCCGCGACGTCGGCGGACAACCTGCGACCCGAGCCGGTCGCCGCGCCGCCGCCGGCGGTCATCACCCCCCGGGTCGGGCCCGACGACGGGTCGCGGGCGGGTGGGCTTGTGACCGCGTTCGTGGCGGGGGCGGTTGGCGCGCTTGGGCTTTCGCGGTTGTGGCGGGGCGGCCGGTAGGGTCACCTCGCACGAGGCTGGACGCAGGCCTTCGGCGGGCGCCTGCTGATTCAGGTAGGTTGCATCGGGTGGACCAGTGAAAGGAGCGCCCGGTGCGACGGACCTTGGTGACTCTCGCGCTGAGCCTGCTGGCGGCAGGTTGCCGCGACGGCGGCGCAACGGATCCGAGCGGAACGGCGACCCATTCAACGGGCGCGGCCGCGATTGCCGCCCCCGCCCTGCCGCTCCTGTCCGAGCAGGAACTCACCGAGGCGCTCCTCGCCGTGCCGGAACTTCCGCCCGGCTACAGCCAGGATCCGCCGGAGCCGGAGGGGCCCGACAAGACCTTCTGCGACTACAAGCCGGCCTTCCAGGAGAAGATCGATGTGGAGCGTGCCTTCACCAACGGCGGCGGGCTGTCCCCTGAGTTTCGCAGAGTCGAGTTGCGTCAGTACGCCGACGCCGATCAGGCGAAGGCAGCGTTGAAGTCCCTGACCGATGCGCTGGCGACCTGCACCGGCGAGACGTGGAACGGTTCTGAAATCACTTACGCGCCGATGTCCGCGCCGGGGGTCGGTAACGGTGCGGTCGGAGTCAAGATGACCGCCAATGGCGCCGACCTGTTCTCGTTCTTTGCGGTCGATGGGCCGGTGATCGTCAAGGTCGGCGGTGGCGGGTTAACCGCCGACGCCGACGAGGTGATCAACCTCCTCAAGGCTCAAATCACCAAGTACGAGGCAGCTGCCAAGTCGTAGCCGCCGGCCTACCCCCCGCGGACGGTGCGGCGGTTGATCGAGCGCGCGCCCATGATCAACATGAACACGATGATGGTGCCGATCACCGCGACCCCGATGCGCACCGGCAGCGCGTCGGCCGCCGCGATCAGCGGCGAGGCCGCCCGCACGGCGTCGGCATCGGGCTTGGGCGGCAGCAGCGACGGGTCGGGATCGATCAGGTCACCGATCTTCGTGCCCGCCGAGGTGGCGTAACCGTAGTCCAGGAGGTGCGCGGCCTGCTCCCACGGCGCGATCGGCTGCCGGGACCCCTTCAACAGGATCGCCACCAGTCGGCGCCCGTCGTGGTTGGCCGCGCCGACGAAGGTCTGGCCGGCGTCGTCGGTGTAGCCGGTCTTGCCGCCCAGCGCGCCCGGATAGTTGTAGAGCAGCTGGTTGTCGTTCTCGAGCTGATAGCCGGGGTGGTCGCCCTCGTCGCCGGGTTTGGCCGGATGGCCGGGGAAGTCGTACTTCTGGGTGGCGACGATGCTGGCGAACGTCGGATTGGCCCAGGCGTACCGGTAGAACAGACCCATGTCGTAGGCCGAGGTGCTCATGCCCGGCCCGTCCAGCCCGGACGGGGTGGCGACCCGGGTGTCGCGGCCGCCCAGCTTGTTGGCCAGCGCGTTGATCTTCTGCATCGCCACGTCCATGCCGCCGAGTTGCATGGCCAGCGCGTGCGCCGCGTCGTTGCCGGAGTGCATGAGCAGCCCGTGCAGCAGGTCGTTGACGGTGTAGTGGCCGCCCTGGTCGACGCCGACCCGGGTGCCCTCGGCGTTGGCGTCCTCCTGGGTCCCCACGACGATCTTGTTCAGCGGCAGTTCGTTGATGACCTGCATCGCCAGCAGCACCTTGACGATGCTGGCGGGCCGGTGCCTGCCGTGCGGGTCCTTGGCGGCGATGACGTCCCCGGAGTCGAGGTCGGCCACCAGCCAGGCCTCGGCCGACACGTCGTTGGGCAGCGCCGGGGTACCGGCGGCCACGATGACGCCGCACCCGCTCAGGGCGTCGCCGCCGACCGGCTTGGCGGGCACCGGCAGCGGCTGGGGCGGGTCACCGGCGGTGGGCACCTCGGACGAGTCCACCGCCGGCGGGGTGGACACCCGGTACGGGCAGCTGTTGGGGTCCGGTGCGGCATTGGGCTCGGCCGAGGCGATCGCCGGTGCACCGATCATGCACAGCGACGCGGCCACGGCAGCCAACCGCGCCAGGGTTCTCGAGGGGGCCATCGAATCGCAGAATAGGGGATCGGCGGGGCGAAACCGGGGAGCCGCGCTGTTACTGGTGTGGTTGTTGATGCAATTGTTAACGTGGCAGCGGGCAGTGCGCGACGGCCGGGAACCCGATGGTGGCCAGCCAGAGCCGCCCGCCGGTCTCGACCAGGCCGGTCACCATTCCGAAGTCCGGGCGGGTCATCCGCACGCCGGCCACCGCGGCGCCGGTGTCGGGGTCGAAGGCCACCGCCCACACGACGGGTTCGATCTGCGGCTGCAGCCGCTCGGGCAGCAGCCACAGCAGCTTGCGCAGCAGCGGCGAGCGCGGCGCCAGCCAGTCCGCGGCGGCGTTGGCCGGCGAGACCATCGCGCACCAGATCCGGCCGTCGGTCCCGGTCGAGAGGTTGTCCGGCATGCCGGACATGTTCACCGCCAGCGGTGTGACGGTTCCGGCCTTCGGCCCGGTGAGCCAGTACTTGGACAGCCGGCGGGCCTGCGTCTCGGCGAACACCAGGGCCGATCCATCGGCGGTCGGGGTGAGCCCGTTGGCGAAGTAGAGGTGGTCGAGCACCGTCGCGACGGTGCCGTCCGGGTCGCGGCGGAACAACCCGCCGTCGCCGCGCGCCTCCAGCACCCCGCCCTTGAAATGCTGGTAGGTCCACTTCGCCGTCGACTCGGTGAAATAGATTGTGCCGTCCGGCAATTCGACGACGTTCGAGCAGAACTGCAGGCGCCGCCCACCCACCGAATCGACGAGCACGTCGATCTCGCCGGTGCCGCGGTCCATCGCCACCAGGCCGCCGGGGCTGAGGCAGATCAGCAGCCGGCCGTCGGCGGCCACCGTCATGCCCAGCGGGCGGCCCCGGGTGTGGCCGACCACCGTCGTCGCGGCGGTGTCCGGGTCGATCCGCACGATGCGGCCGTCGACCAGACCGGTCCACAGCGCGCCGTCGGCGTCGACGACGATGTCCTCGGGCTGGTCACCCGGCAGCGGGACGACGGTCAGTTCCGCCGGTCCGAACTCGGGCAGCGGCTCGATCGGTGGCGGCTGCCACCGGACCGGGTCGACGGATGGCTTACTTCCAGGCATTCCCACGAGTCTGCAGGTGGTCCCAGGCCTGTGTGAAGATTCCGCGCAGAATCTGCTCGATCTCGTCGAACAGGGCCTGGTCGCTGATCAGCGGCGGGGCCAGCTGCACCACCGAGTCGCCGCGGTCGTCGGCCCGGCAGTACAGCCCGGCCTCGAACAGCTCGGTGGACAGGAAGCTGCGCAGCAGCCACTCGGAGAGCTCGTCGTCGAGGATCTCCTTGGTGGCCTTGTCCTTGACGAGCTCGATGCCGTAGAAGAAGCCCTCGCCGCGGACGTCACCGACGATCGGCAGGTCGAGCAGCTTCTCCAGGGTGGCCCGGAACGCCGGCGCGGTGGTCTTGACGTGGTCGTTGAGCTTCTCGCGCTCGAAGACGTCGAGGTTGGCCAGCGCGGCGGCGGCCGAGACGGGATGCCCGCCCCAGGTGTAGCCGTGCGCGAAGATGTGGTCGGTGTTGTTGAACGGCTCGAACAGCCGGTCGGAGGCGATCATCGCACCGAGCGGCGCGTAGCCGGACGTCAGGCCCTTGGCGCAGGTGATGATGTCGGGCACGTAGTTGAAGTCGTTGCAGGCGAACATCGATCCGATCCGGCCGAACGCACAGATCGTCTCGTCGGACACCAGCAGCACGTCGTACTCGTCGCAGATCTCGCGGACCCGCTCGAAGTATCCGGGCGGCGGCGGGAAGCAGCCGCCGGCGTTCTGCACCGGCTCGAGGAACACCGCGGCGACGGAGTCCGGGCCCTCCATCTCGATGGCCTCGGCGATCCGGTTGGCCGCCCACTGACCGAACTCCTTGATGTCGGTGTCGTGGCCCTCGGGCGCGCGGTAGAAGTTGGTGTTCGGCACCCGGAAGCCGCCGGGGGTGATCGGCTCGAACGGTTGCTTGAAGGTCGGCAGGCCGGTGATGGCCAGCGCGCCGTGCGGGGTGCCGTGATAGGCGATGCTGCGGGAGATCACCTTGTACTTGCCGGGCTTGCCGGTCAGCTTGTAGTACTGCTTGGCCAGCTTCCACGCCGACTCGACGGCGTCGCCGCCGCCGGTGGTGAAGAAGACCCGGTTCAGGTCGCCGGGCGCGTAGCCGGCCAGCCGCTCGGCCAGTTCGATGGCGGGCGGGGTGGCATAGGACCACAGCGGGAAGAACTCCAGGGTCTGGGCCTGCTTCTTGATCGCGTCGGCGATCTCCTCGCGGCCGTGGCCCACCTGCACCACGAACAGGCCGGACAGGCCGTCGATGTAGCGCTTGCCGTTGCTGTCGTAGATGTAGACGCCGTCGCCGCGGGTGATGATCGGCGGAGTGTTGCCCTCTCCGTGCCGGGCGAAGTGACCCCACAGGTGCCGGTCTGCCTTTGCGCCGAGTTCGGCGGTCAGGTTCTGGCTGGCGGTCGTTGTCATCGGGTTCCCCAATTGTATTGTTGTTTAACGAGTTTCAGGTAGACCAGCGTCTCCGTTGCCGTGACGCCGGGTACCGCGCGGATCTCGGTGTTGAGCAGTTCCAGCAGCTCGGCGTCGTCCTCACACACGACTTCGACGATGGCGTCGAAGGTGCCCGCGGTGAGCACGACGTAGTCCACGGCGTCGATCTGCGCCAGCTTCTCGGCGACCTTGGTGGTGTCGCCGGTGCAGCGGATGCCGATCATCGCCTGGCGGGCGAATCCGAGCTGCATCGGATCGGTCACCGCGACGATCTGCATCACGCCGGAGTCGACGAGCCGTTGCACCCGCTGGCGCACCGCCGCCTCGGACAGGCCGACGGCCTTCCCGATCCCGGCGTAAGATCGCCGACCATCCTGCTGAAGCTTTTCGATGATGGCCTTGGACATCTCGTCGAGCTGGAACGGTGCGCCCGCACTGGACCCGACAGCGCGGACGGGGAACCGGCTGGCCGGCACTCCCGAGTCGCGCATGCCCATGATTGTGCACGGAATCCGTTGTTTTAAGCAACGGGATCGATGAGATTGGTCGTCAACGCCCGTCCAAACTGCAGGAATGCGTAGCAGGGCGGGTTGTCGTCGGCTACCGTGACCGTGTGACTGCACTCACCTCCGATCAGACCAGAATTGTGCCCAGTAGCTGGATCGATGGTGCTCCGGTGACGACCGGCGGCACGCCCTACCAGGTGGTCAATCCGGCCAACGGAAACACCGTGGCCGAACTCGCGCTGGCGACGGCGGCCGATGTGGACGCCGCGGTGGCCTCCGCCCGTGCCGCGCTGCCCGGCTGGAAGACCGCCACCCCCGCGGCACGGTCGGCGGTGCTGGCCAAGCTGGCCGAACTCGTCGAGGCCAACGCCGATCAGCTGATCGCCGAGGAGGTCTCCCAGACCGGCAAGCCGGTGCGGCTGGCCACCGAGTTCGACGTGCCCGGCAGCATCGACAACATCGCCTTCTTCGCCGGGGCGGCCCGCCACCTGGAAGGCAAGGCCTCCGCGGAGTACTCCGGCGATCACACCTCGTCGATCCGGCGGGAGGCGGTCGGCGTGGTCGCCACCATCACGCCGTGGAACTACCCGCTGCAGATGGCGGTGTGGAAGGTGATCCCCGCGCTGGCCGCCGGCTGTTCGGTGGTGATCAAGCCCGCCGAGCTGACCCCGCTGACCACCCTCACGCTGGCCCGGCTGGCCACCGAGGCCGGCCTGCCCGACGGGGTGTTCAACGTCGTCACCGGCTCCGGTATCGACGTCGGCACCGCCCTGGCCGGCCACCCGGACGTCGACGTCGTCACCTTCACCGGCTCCACCGCGGTGGGCCGGCGGGTGATGGCGGCCGCGGCGGTCCACGGCCACCGCACCCAACTCGAACTCGGCGGCAAGGCACCGTTCGTGGTGTTCGACGACGCCGACCTCGACGCCGCCGTGCACGGCGCGGTGGCCGGCTCGCTGATCAACTCCGGCCAGGACTGCACCGCGGCGACCCGGGCCATCGTCGCGCGCAACCTCTACGACGACTTCGTCGCCGGGGTGGCCGAGTTGATGGGCAGGATCGTCGTCGGCGACCCGCAGGATCCCGACACCGATATGGGGCCGCTGATCTCGGTGATGCACCGCGACCGGGTCGCCACCATGGTGGCCGACGCACCCAAGCAGGGCGGTCGCATCGTGGCCGGCGGCAAGGTTCCGGACCTGCCCGGGTCGTTCTTCCAGCCGACCCTGATCGCCGACGTCACGGAGGACTCCGAGGTCTACCGGGACGAGATCTTCGGCCCGGTGTTGGTCGCGCGCCCGCACGACGGCGACGACGATGCGCTGCGCCAGGCCAACGACACCGACTACGGGCTGGCCGCCTCGGCGTGGACCCGTGACGTCTACCGGGCGCAGCGCGCCTCGCGGGAGATCAACGCCGGCTGCGTGTGGATCAACGACCACATCCCGATCATCAGCGAGATGCCGCACGGCGGGGTCGGCGCGTCCGGCTTCGGCAAGGATATGAGCGACTACTCCTTCGAGGAGTACCTCACCATCAAGCACGTGATGAGCGACATCACCGGTGCGGCCGAAAAGGGCTGGCACCGAACCATCTTCAAGCTGCGCTGAGCGTGAAGCCACTATCACGCTGAACGCCGAGCGTGAGGACAACTTCACGCTCGGCGTCCAGGGCTTGAGGCCCTAGCTCTGGTGCTCCTTGGTGAACTCCTCGCCCGTCTCGGGGTTGACGGCCGTCTCACCCGGCGGGAGGTTCGACAGGTCCGGCGCGATGACGGTCGGCATGTCGCCGGAGTCGGGCAGGCCGAACATCGGGTCGACCGCGGTGGGCGGCGCCAGCACCAGATCGGCGCTGGAGCGCCGGGACAGCGTGCGGCCCCGGAAGAAGTCCGGCGACATGAGCCACCAGATGACCATCATCACCAGGCCGAGCGCCAATGCCCCTATTCCGACGACGGCCACTGCGCCGAAACCAAGGATTGTGACGTTGTTGCCGTCGTCGTCGGTGAGCCAGTCCGGCTTGGCGTACTGGATCAGGCCGTAGGCGAAGACGACGAGCAGGATCAGCCCGCCTCCGAGTGGAACCACGCCGCGCATCATGAAATCGCGCGCATTCTTGGTCAGGTCCTTGCGGTAGAACCACACGCACGCGAAGCCGGTCAGGCCGTAGTAGAACGCGATCATCAGGCCGACCGAGCCGATCAGCGCCGACAGCAGATTCGGGCTGACAAGCGTGAACAGCACGTAGAACAGGATCGAGACCAACCCCATCATGATGGTCGAGGTGGTCGGGGTCAGGTAGTTGCGGTGGATCTTGGCAAACGACTCGGGCAGCGCCTTGTAAACACCCATGGACAGCGTGGTGCGGGCCGTCGGAAGGATAGTGGTCTGGGTGGATGCCGAGGCCGAGGTCAGGATCGATGCCGCGAGCAGCATCAGACCGATCTTGCCCAGCAAGCTGTCGCCGAACAGGTCCGGCCCGATCGCCGCGAATGCGTCCGCCGCGTTCTCCTCATTGCCCAGCCCGATCCCCTCGGTGCCGGTTCCCGCGAACGCGATGGCCGCGACACTGACCAGTGCGTAGGTGGCCAACAGCAGGAACGTCGAGATCACGGCCGCCCGGCCCGGCGTGGTGCCGGGATCGTCGGACTCCTCGTTGCAGGCCACCGCGGTGTCCCAGCCCCAGTAGATGAAGATCGCGGTCAGGACGGCTGGGGCGATGACGGTGCTGAAGTCCAGGCCGGCCGGCCAGAACCACGAGATCGACGGCATGAGCGAGTAGCTCTCGGCGGTACGGGTGTAGACCTTGAACAGCGCGATGATCGAGAAGACCACAAGCACCACGAGCTCGATGGCGAGTAGCCCGTACTGGATGCGGGCCGACACCTCGATGCCGCGATAACAGATATAGGTCATCACGATGATCCATATGACCCCCGCGACCGTCGACCACAGCGTGCTGCTGGCGAGGTCGGCCACCGAGGTCCAGCCCAGGCCGCCCACGAAGGTGAACGAGTAGGAGCCGGCGATCTGGGCGAGGTTCGCCATGACGATGACGTCGGCGGCGATGATTCCCCAGCCGCCCATCCAGCCGACCAGTGGTCCGAAGGCGCGGGATGCCCAGGTGAAGGTGGTGCCGCAGTCCGGTTCGGCCTTGTTCAACTCCTGATACGCCACCGCGATCATGTACATCGGGATGAACGAAAGCAGGATGATGGCGGGCGCCTTGACGCCGGCCAGCAGCGCGCCGCCGCTGGCGACGATCAGGCCCAGGGTCGCCGCGAGGGAGTAGGCGGGCGCCG
>ERZ724503.291-NODE-291-length-20146-cov-5.282714_pt1 | contig 20146 bp, 31 predicted proteins | sample MGYA00376036_ERZ724503 | MGnify/ENA primary metagenome ERZ724503 (study PRJEB28724, sample SAMN07190885) | wastewater metagenome | isolation source: influent of sewage treatment plant in Hong Hong | place: Hong Kong | collected 2016-03-17 ...
CTCGTGGCCGAAAGGAAAACCTGATGTCTTCCTCGGGTTTTCGTTGACTATACCGCTCTCCTGGAGGACTGGCGTCGCGAAACAAAGCGCTTCTCGGCTGAACTCGTTGTCGAACTGGACTGCTCTGGCGAGCGAGCCGTCGACGAATTCCTAACGCCGGACTTGCGTCACCGTCGCGGTGGCCAGATCCTGGATCGCTTTGGCGTCAAGTGGATCTCGGAAGTTTACGACGTGATGTATGCGCCCGCACAAGATCAACCTGTGGACACACTCGCACCGGATCACAGCGCGACCTCCAACGCGTGTTCGAGGCCGGCCGCCGATACTCTGCCAAGACAGTCACGCGGCTATTGAGGCCGGTCGTCCTCAAATGGCTATGGATGTTCGGGCGACCGCTCATCGCGATAAGGGTACGTGGTCCTGATATCTCAACTTGCGTCAGACCTTCCGCCAAGCCTGACAATGGTGGGTATAGAACGCACGGTCGCTCGCCTTGACGGTAACTTCCTGTGGGCCTGCGCTCATACCGTTTGCGATGGCGTCGTTTTCATTGAGGCTGTTCAGCCTCGCCCAAAAGCAGTCGGCCGTGTCCTCGCTTTTGCCGCCTGAACGGTAAGTGCCGGGTTCGATATCGATTCCCACGCGATACATTCCGTCGGTTTCCATGATCGTCTTGGGTGCCGTCGCCGGTGGGGTGGCTGTCGCGGTGACCGTTCTCGTGATTTGCACCGTGGATGTGACCGTCGATGCCGGGGTCTGACTTGACCCGCCACATCCGGCCAGGACGACAACCATGCTGGCGAATGCGGCGGCATTACGTTGCATCGCAATAGGCTAGCCGACCAGGCGGTCGAGATTTCCGCCATCCGACGAGGTCCGTCGGGAAGCGTGCTGCAGTGTACGAAGCACATGGGCGCACGAGAGAGCCGCGCAAACATATGTGCGAGCGAAAAGTATTGGGGCAGTCGATACTTGCGGATCGCGAACTCAATTGCATACGAGGGAGAGTTCCGGGGGTGGGCGTACCGGTATCCCGAGGAGATTCACATATGCCGAGCCTGAGGTCGTTCTCCAATGGCCATGATGAGTTCAGATTGATCTCTGAAGGCGGCCTGTCCGACGCGCGACTGGGGCGGCCCACCGTTTGCTTCGCTCAGCGTCGCGCAATACCTCACTCATGGATCCGCGGATGCTGAGCGACCTGATCGGCCGTCCGCAGGTCGGTAAATCGGACCTTGAATCCTCAAGAGGCCATGCGCCCGGGCAGTCGGCAATCGCGGAGTAGACAGACGGAGTTCGACGCGAAAACACTCACCAACGGGTCTGCGTCGAGTATTACGAGAGTCGCTCAGACCTTGTCGGGCTTGTGCCGGTAGATCCCTACTTGGTTAAACCGGTCCAATTCGGCTAATCGGCGAGCAGTGGGCAGCTGAAATCTGGTACAAATCTGCGTCTGGGAGTTTGTTTTGGTGGACGGGGGTTCGATGTTGTCGAGATTCAGTGAAGTGTTGGTCCGCGCGTTGACGAGTCCGGTTGCGCCTGCGACATCATCTAAATCACCCAAACCACGCCGTGTGCCGCTGGCAGCCCGAGCGCTCACGAGTTCGCCGCCCGCGAGTCGCCGGGGCAACCGGGATGTCCAGATGGCGGACCCGCTGGTAGTCCGTTAGCGGGTCGGCGCGCACACCGCGCGTAATGGGCGGCGGACCAGGTCGTCGGGCACTGTGGTCGCGTTCGGTGGACGGTGATTGGGAGGGTAAACAGCGCTTCCCGGCTGTGCCCGAGTCGGGATACAACGCCGACTCGGGCAAGCAACGCCGTTGAACTGCAGCGATCGTGGTGCGCGATACTGGGATTGAACACGTACCCGTCAGTTGTGGCACCACCGCCCTGAGCTGCTGATATGCCGTGCCGAGCTGGGAATATGCAAAATCCGCATCAGTGCGTATGACCTCACATTTATGCAGGTGGCGTAACATCAATGTTCCACGAATTTTCCACGGGCGAGCGGTGGAGTCACGATGGCCAAGGGTAACTTCGGAACCGTCGAGCGGCTGCCCTCGGGCCGGTGGCGGGCAAAGTACACGCATCGGGGGCGACGCTGTTCGGCACCGACAACCTTCCTGACTGCCGCCGAGGCCGGTATTTGGCTTTCCGGCGAACAGACCCGGATCGTCGAAGGCAAGTGGAAATCCCCGGAACATCTGGCGGCCGAACAGCGCCGACGGACCTCTAAGGTCAGCTTCTCCTCCTACAGCAGTACGTGGCTCGACAAACGCCGGACACGCCGAGGCGATTTATCACCTCGCACCCGAGACGAATACCGCCGTCTGCTCGATCACCACATCCTGCCCAGGTTCGGCGCGATGCCCATCTCCGCCATTACCGCCGACGACGTGTACTCCTGGTACAACGCCCTTGACTCGAAGACGCCTACCCAGCAGGCGCACGCCTACAGCCTGTTAGCGACCATCATGGCCTCCGCCGTCGCCGACGGGTTGCTCGCAGCCACGCCGTGCGTCATCCCCGGCGCCGGGTCGGTGACTCATGCCGATCACGTGGTGATCCCCGCGCGCCCGCATGAACTCAGCGCAATCGTGGAGGCCTTGCCAGAACGGCTACGCATGATGGCCCTGCTCGCGTGCTGGACCGCCTTGCGCTTCGGAGAGCTCACCGAGCTGCGGCGCGGTGACATCGACTTGTCAGGGGAAGTCATCCGTGTGCGCCGCGGCGTGGTGCGCACCAGAGAGGAAGGATTCGTGGTCAAGGCGACCAAGAGCAACGCCGGACTGCGTGATGTGGCCCTGCCACCGCATGTCATCGAGCCCCTGCGCGAGCATCTGCGGAAGCACGTCGGTGCCGCTCCCACTGCGCTGCTGTTCCCCGCTCACCACGGTGGGCACCTCGCCCCCAGTACGTGGTCGCGACACTGGCACAGGGCCCGCGAGGCCGCGGGCAGATCCGATCTACACCTGCACGATCTACGACACACCGGACTAACCATGCTCGCCCACGCTGGTGCGACCGTGCGAGAGCTGATGGATGTGGCCGGGCACTCTTCACCGGCTGCGGCCCTGCGCTACCAACACGTCGCCGACGGCCGAAAGCACGAACTTGCGGCGCGGCTGTCAAAGCTCGCCGATGGACCCTAAGCCGCCTCGGTTGACTAGACGAAAACTAGACGGATCCTATACGAGTTCCAGACGAAATATGTTGTGCTACAACATGTTCAGATTGACACAAGACTACTGATGCCGTAATCTTCTTCACAACGCCAGAAGTGGCGGCACAACAGCAGCACCAAGACCCTGCGGATCTATGGGCGGGGCACTGGAGTCGCCCGCACGGCGACCTCGATGTCGCCCCATGGACCAGGTGGGCGGCCAACACCGACCTACCAGGGAGATCGGCATGACCAAAACAACAGTCCCGGAATACGCCTCCGCGAAGTGGCTCGCCGCGTACCTCGACATGGAGCCTCGGACGATCAGCAACTTGTCCCGGAGGGGACACTACCGAGCCTATAAGATCTCGCCGAAGCTCGTGCGCTACAAAGTGTCCGAGGTCCTGAGCGCGCTTCGGCATGGCGATGAAGACATCCGGTGATCACCTCGATGAATGGGCCTCGACCGGTAGTTTTCGTGAATCACGTCCGTGGCCTCAGCAGAGCGCGCGGATATCTCGTATCGCACGATGAAGACTAGTCATGACAGAAGACGAAGTGACTACGTACAGCCTCGCCGAGGTCGCCGCCATCATCTGTGGATCTAGCGGGGGGATGAAGGACCCAGAGCTGTGGGTTCGCCGCCGGATCACCTGCGGCCAGTTCAAGGCGCTCAAGGTCGGCCGCACCTACCGGATGACCGCCCGGCAGATCCGCGAGGCGATCGACAGCCTGCAGGTCCAGGCCGCGACTGCCCACCCGGGCATGCTGCCCGTCAAGAGCCGTCGTCGCTACTCGTAAGGCAGAGGAATCTGAAAAGCCAAGGAAGGCAATCAAATTAGCGGTGCACTAGTCGCTGATGGCAGAGGACATCCCTCATGCCAAATTCACCAATCCCAGGAGGATTCATGAAGACGATCAGCTCCACAGTGGAAGAAGGCACGGGTTCTGAGGAGGGGCACCGAGTCCCAGCCGAGGACGCCTTGAAATATGCCGCGGCCCTCGCCAGGGACAAGATCGCGCGTACGATCGGGCGCCTCGACGCCGATTTCGAGCTAGCGGGCCGCAGCTTCTCGGAGGATCACTCGCTGGAAGTCGCTGGCCTGGATCGCCTCATCGCATCCCTCCACCGTCTGGCAGCAGACCACGGGGATATCGACACCTACTCGGATGGGCGCCAGGTCACCTCGCGTAAAGAATTATCAGAAGGGGTCGTCATAGAGCACATCTGGGACCCAGACCCCACCTACGAGGAGCCTAAGCAATGGAGCAGCCTGCTGAGCCCAGTTGGGGAGTGGACGCCCACCATCGCGTTCTGCTCTGTGTCGACCGACCCCGTCACGCAGGAGCTCAACGTCCGGCTGAACATCCTGACGTGAGTCGTGGGGTAGTGCCCACGGGATAACCCGTCACCATTCCCAGCCACCGGAGAGCGCCTCGCACATCAATTATTCAGCTGCCACCAGGAGGACTCGCCCGCGGGATCGATAAGGGACCCACGTCGACCAGTGGTTACGCGACCGCCCGGAAGACCTCGGCCTGATAAACAGCGACGGCAACTAATTGACTCGACCGACGCCGACCGCCAAGATCCCCGGCGTCCGGGGAGGGGATTCTGGACCCAGGGCTTCATGGCCACCGGTGGCCTGCGGGCAGCCTATTCAGTCGCGGGCCGCGACAGGGCACCCCGTTCTGCGCACGCGCCTAGCTCACCGGCCGGGTGCCGACGGCGTTCGGGCCCGTTCATTTTGCCTGCCCGGCACAGTAAGTGCTGAGAAGTACCGCAATTTCATCGGGCCTTGGAAAGGAGCTGCTGATGAACGATCCGGTTGAGGACACTGACGTTCCGACCCGCGGGGTCCTCCTGGAGCCCCGGTGCCGCGTCTGCCGGAATGATGCTGTGCGACAGAAGGTCAATGACATGCTTGCCGTGGGGTCTTCCTATGCCATGGTCGCGCGGGCCATGGAGCCCCACAACACCAGCGCCGACCCCTGCGACAGAGTGACGATCAACTCCGTCCGCAACCACAGCGCCCGCCACTTCCCGGTGCAGAGCGCCGCCCAGGCCACCTATCGGGCAATTTTGGAGCGCCGTGCCGAAGAAAACAGAATCGACTTCATCAACGGGGTGACAGCCGCGATCACGCCGATCGCCTACTACGAGACCGTGATGGTCAAGGGCTACGAGGCGCTGGTCTCACCGGACACCAGGGTGGACGTGGGCACCGCAATGGCCGCGGCAGCCAAGCTGCAGGCTTTGACTGACGCGCACGCTGGTCAGGTTGACGCCGCCGACATCATAGCGAGGCAGAACCGGATCATCGCCGTCATCCACGACTTCGTTCCGGCCGAAAAGCACACCGAGCTGGTCGCCCGGATCGAGGGCGCGGCAGATCAGAACAACGGTGCCGACGGCGTGGTGAGCGACGAGGGCATCCGCGACTTTGACCCCGACCTGGAGGTCGACGATGACGATGACTGAGGAAACTGACTGAGAAGCCCTTGGCGACGGTCCCGGCAACGTCAAGGACCTAATTCCCTCCCCGTACATCAAGAGCCCGGCATCGCCGGTGCAGAGGGGAAGCGATGGTTACCAGCTCGGCCGAGCAGCTAATGGTGATGGCTAAGGTCGATGCGGCATTGCAATACGAGACTCTTCGCGCCCACGATAGGGACAATGAGGAGTCCCCCGAAAGTCTTGGGGCACAGCCTGCTTCAGGGATGCGGGTCCCAACTACACCGCGCAGAGGCGTCATTCGCACCTGGACCGGCTGCAGCGATCGCACCCTGTAGGGCGACTTCACGGCCACCACCGGAGGCGCCGTGGGCGTGGTTGATCGGCTGACTAGCGTCCCAGGCGATCGCTACGCAGTCCGGGCCTGAGGCCAGCAGCACACAGTCATCCGCTCTCTCTAGCGCTGCGCACTGCGCAAGGGCCCGGGATTCGGCGTCGGCCTGGTTGTAGCCCCACACCTTTTCGGAGGATTCATGGCTGGGGGAGCTAGCTGCCGCCACCCAGCCGTCGTTGGCACACGCAGGCGGAGCGAAGAGAATGCCACTCGCGGCCATAAGCGAAGCGACAGATGCGGCTGCACGATTCACCATTTCAGTACCTTTCTTCTAGCGCTCGTGGGATTCGGCTTCGGGCAAGGCGGACGGTGGAGTAGGGGAGGAGCGCGAGGCGCCTTGCACGCCGTGGGAGACTTGGGTGCACTTCACTGCTCTAGCACGAATCGGACTGGGCATCTTTGTAGAATATCCAAATTGGATAATTTTCCCGTCCGGGCACCAATGGCGCGATACGGTGCGAGTTTGGGGGTGTTTCGCGAGATCAGGACGGGCGCATCAGGGGGTTCACAGTGGCCTTCAAAAAGGGCTGTGCGACAGCCTCGCGAATATCTGCCGCGAGCGCCGTGGCCCGTTCAGACACCTGGGTGGCGGAGGCAGATTGGATGCCCTCTGGCAGTGACGCCGCAACTACTATTCGGCTGGCAACACCTTCAGCGGTGCTTGGCGGATTTCGTGGCCTCGTTCCAAGCGAGGCAACACCGCCACGGCGAGTCGGGGCTTTCACATCGTTGGAGGAACAGTACCTGTCGGATGTGTATCAGTATGCACACCCGAGCGTCACCGACTCCCGCCTCGTCGAGTTGGGCTACCTCACGTGCCGTGTGCGCTGCGGTGGCTCGTCATCAGACGACGCAAAGGTCGCAGTCTGGACGAACCTCAATGCTGCGGGCGTCGTTTCGTCGAGCGCGGAAATGGGATCTCTCGTGCACGTGGCAGTCGATACTCTCTGTCCGGAAGTCGGTTACCCGTGATGTGGACCTCAGGCCAGCATCTCCTAACCCGCTACACATCTGGAGGTTCCGGATGACTCGCGAATTGTTGTCGTCAGTCCTATTTCTCTGCGGTTTGGCAGGAGCACTGGCCTCGCCTGCCAGCGCCGACACCCTGGGTGCAGTCTGCCCGGACGCATTGTGGATGAAGTTATCGAGGGATTCCGCGACCGGACAGGAGATGGTCTGTGGTGGCTCATATCCCGACAAGTACCTGACGTGGCAGTCCACAGCGAAGCCTCCGGCATCGGGGCTCGCTAACTTGCCGGTAGTCGGTGCGGCGGGCAGTTCATGCTCAGCTCCCAACTTCACTCTCGGACAGTCGTCCGACGGGTATGTGGTGTGGTGCCGAACTGATGGCCGGGCGCTACTACCCGGCCGACGAAAGGTCAACGTAGGAGCACCGGTGTGGAGCCTGTACTCGCCCTAACGACGACACGGGATTCAAGGAAGAGGTATTTCCATGTCCGCCAACACGACCCACTCCCAGGGTGCGATTGTGCGCGCTCTCGGCGCCCATGCCGGTCTGACAATGAAGCATCGCCTCGGAGGGTTCGGGGCTGCTGCGCTCCTTAGTCTCTTCGGAGCAGTGCCAATAGCCCACGCGGATGGGAGCATTCAATCCTTCTTCGCAGCACTCGATTCGGCCCAAATCCTTCAGCTGGGCAGCGTCTACTCGCCCGACATCCTTGGTGCCGCCAATCGGGCCTGCGCCCAGCGTGCCAGTGGCAAAGATGTCACGGCCATTAACGCTTCACTCAGCCAGGATCTGCGCGGCCGGGGATTGAATTGGGTAACGGACGACGTTGCCGGAGGAATCGTCAGCATCGCCTTCACACAGTTATGTCCCCGGTGATTGAACGATCGAGCCGCACACTGCGCAAACACCATTAATGGGAGGAGAGCAAATGAAACGACTGTTCGTAGTCGGCCTGCTGGGAGCGGGCCTAATGATCGGTACAGCGCCCAACGCGGGCGCTGCGTGTGGTGTCGCGTGGATCAATCAGCAAACGTGCAACAACATCATGCGCCAGTACATGATCGGCAATGACTTCGACACGTACCTCTCGTACCTCGTCCCTGATCCGAATGACCGGGCGGCCGTGAGGGACTTCCTCTGGCACGCCAGGATTTGATTTTGTATAGGCGAGAAGGCTTTTCAGAGGCATCGAGCGGTGGCCAAGCCTTCCCGGACACGTCTCGGCGTTTCGAGATTCTGCGCGTAACGCGGTTCCAGAAGGGTGCAACTGGGAATCCGCTCTCGGCGTCCAACGTTGATGAGCCAGGATATCGACTCGCTACGCCCAGCTACTCCAGGTCCAAGCCCGTCGCGCTATCAGGGCACAAGTTGTCGACCGCAGCTTGCACCCACCCATCCGCTTGAGCCTCGGTGAGGCTGGAGTTGCCATGGCGCAACATTCCGGCAACCCCATCTTTGATGCCGGGAGCGGCAGCCGGGGAGGGGTTGGCGTGCCTCGCCTGGATGAGTGCACCGCAAATCTGATTTCCGGCATTGCTAAGTGCTCGCAGTGATGTGGTGGGCGTGATACCAATCGAAGCCAGCTGGTCGATGTAGCGCTTTTGGTTCGGGCACAGAACGCTTACATCCTCGCCAGGGCCGCACGCGGTAGCCTGGGGTGCAGTCGTAACCCCAATTGCCGGTCCCGCTAGCGCCAGCGAGGATAGGACCACTACGAACTGACCTCTCACGCTCCCTATCCGTAGTTTCCGTTAAGCGCGACCCACATTTCGCCGCCGCAGCGCATCGGTCTTCCGTCTGGGGCTTGCGCAAGCACACCGCCGTAGCGGTCATCGAGACCCTTGCACGAGCCACCAGGTTGTTGAACACCGACCAATGTCGCTGAGCGAGACCACATGCCGCTGCGTCCGTCATCGAACGACACGCAAACCAGTACGGCGCCGGTCGAACTCCAGCCGAAGGTGTACCGCGACCAGTTATTGCATGGTTGCGCTTCGACGACGCCGGATTGCATACCCGGAACGGCGACGTCCGCATTAGAGCGCGTTGCGATGGCCGTAGAGACCGCGAGCGCAAGAGTTACCAACGTTGTCACAAACAGCGCCCTGACGCATTGTTCAAAGTGCCGCATTGGATGCCGCGGTGGCGTGTATCGACTCATTATCTAGTCCCCCTGCCCTCAGACGACGCAGGGCGAAATTCATTCTAATTGAACCTTCGAGCTCATCTTGGAGCTTTGCAGAAACCGTGACGACGCGGCTCGCTTGTGCCCCGCTTGATGCTTGCACGTTTCAGAAAGCCCACACAGTCGGTCTACAGGCTGGACGATACTGCCGACCTTCGACGCACACGGTTCACCAGCGGCGCGACCGGCCACGGCATGGTTGTCAGCATCGACAACGTCTATTCGTACTGAAAGACGGCTTAGAAAGCCCCTCCACCCCAAATTTGAATCCCACGTACAGTCCTGCGTCTCATAGGTGATGAAAGTAAGTCATCCCACCTGGACCCACCGGATTCATCGGTCCGGTGGCGGTGAACAACACGCTTCCGTTCGGCTCAAATGCTCCGCGCCTCTTTCCGGCTAGTTCGGGTTGTAGGTATTGGCGCAGTTGACTATCGCTGCCGCCGTCACCAGAGGAAGGTGAAACCCATACATGAGTGCGATTTTCTCGTCTCCGGGATCAATGCCCCCTTGGATAGCGTTATAAGCGATCCGACCAAGCGATAGTGCAGAATCCGTGCTACCGCTGTAGCCAATACTGGTGTTTAGGCAGTTGAGGTAACCCGTTGAATCGGCGAAAGCTACTGGAGAACAAGAGATGAGGCAGGCGCACAGTGAGCTGAGTGCTGTGGCAGCGGAAACCAACGCGCTCACCGTTGGAATCCTCATGCGCCAGCCCATGGGAGTCAGAAAGGGTAGACGTTCTCGATACTGACAAACATTCCGTGGCCAGTCTTGTCATTGGTGAAGCGCGTACCGTCGGGGCCGGAGGTGATTGTCCAGCCTTGGACTTGATAGGCCTTACCGTAATTCAAGATCAAATCATTCTCCGGATGAGCAGCGCCGATGTTTCCACCGTCCTGAAAGCTGAAGGCGCCCGCGGCGTCGACGACCGCATTGTGATAGTGCGCGCCGTAACTAGTCGGAGGCGCTTGAAGGAACCCGTTGTTCTCCCATTGGTTGAATGGCGGTGACATCGGCCCAGAGGACTCGCAAATAACGACCGGCCCATTGGCACCCGTTCCTTGCCCGCTCGCCGTCACCCAGCAGCGGACCCTGCCCGACTGCGTTCGGACGTATTGGCCACCCGAATCTGCTGATGCGGGTGGGTCCGCGGCAAGGCTTAGCGATGACATCAGAGCAAGTATTAGGGCGGCGCTCTTCGCCCCCGATGTATGGCCTACTCCCATCTTTGATGATCTAGCACGAAGCGGCATTCGGCCGCGCATGAATTTCCAAATCGGACTATCGGCCTCAGAGCAGTGGGCAAGTCCCTAGACTCTGATACGCAAGATCAGCCTCGGGAGGTCGGGTAGGGGGTTGCGCAATGGCCTTCACAGAAACCAGAGCAACTGCTTTTCTAGCGATGGCTGCGGGTTTGCTCACCTCGGCGTTTCTGGGCGCATTTGTGGCACATGCAAGTTTCATACCGTGTGATCGCGAAAATTCCACGCTCTACGCCACTACCCCCAACTCCGACATCGAAGTTTGCTCAGTAAATGGCAGCTGGGTGTACCAAGGCAGGCGACTAAGTGACGGCGCATCCATCGTGCTGACCAACGTCGCGATGTTCCCCGGTGCGAACCGGATTGAAGCGTACAACGAAGGCTGGACGTACTCGCTTCGACCAGATGGATTTCACCTGATCAACCCATCCGGACTGGACAACTTCGAACCGTGGGTTTCCATACATAGCTGGAAGGTGCCCTAACGTTGCGCCTGAAAAATACGGAATCCATGACCCCGCCGACGGTTATCGACTCGTTGATCTACGGCGTGGCGTGGGGAGAACGCTTCAACTGAGTGTCGAATAAGGGACCGATGATGACGTCATATATTGCATACGGATGTTTCCGCGTTCGACGCCTCGTCAGGGCAAGAGGCGGTCAGACAACAAACTTGGCGAGCATAGGTCTCAGTGTCATCGGGTTTTCTGTCGCGGCCGCGCTAATGACATCAGCGCCTGCCATCGCACAGCCAACACCTTGCGATGGCTCTGACATCAACTGTGTCTATGTTCCCTACACCTGCAACTACGACGTCCTCTGTGACGCAAACGGGAACGTCATACCTGGACCTCCGATTGACAGCGGGCAGCGAGTATTGCTGGGGAATGGCCAGTACTGCGCGGGAAATGGATGTACACGTCCCTAGAGCGACGTCACCAATGTCGAGAGTCTTCGTGGCGACTGCGAACTGCGACCTGCAGTAGCCGAACCTCGCGCTAGCTAGCCAGACGTAGCCTCCATCCAGGCAGCTCTCACCCAACTTGGGTGAAAGTGCCCATAACTGGCGAGGAAAGGAGTAAAGGGTAATAAGGCAAGTTCGTTGACAGGGGGAAGTACTATGAGGCGCTTTAGGGCCGCGCTGGCGGTCGCATTGGGTTCCCCGGTAACCGCATTGTTCAGTCTGGCAGTCGCGGTACCGGCGCACGCCGAGGATTACTTCATCGGCTGCCCATCCGGGCACTCGGGTATAGCCACCACCGTCACTTCGTGTCCCTTCGCCGAGAATGTCCGGCAGGCCTACCTCTCCCAGGATGGAATGGTGGTAACCGCCTATTCACCGGTGACGAATCAGTACTACGACATGCAGTGCGCGCCTGGTTTCATCGCTCATCTCAGAAACGGCCCGACAGTCCCGTCTGTGAGGTGCGTTGGAGGCGACAACGCTGTCGTGATCATTTTCTGATACGTGTTCTGATATGTGCTCGTTCGCCATTGGCCTCATTGCGGTGGTGCACGCGGCAGATTGGCCGGTGGTTAATGGTTCGCTCTGATGCCGCGCGTCTCAGGGTCGATTCGAGGTCGTCGCTGCTATGCCTGTCATTTGCTATCCTTCTGGCGTCCACCGTCGTCATCGGTCTGCTTCTATCGGAGTCGGATTTCACGGCTCGCGCTGCCCCCGATGTACCAGTCAACTCCGTATTTCTTGACCCCGGGCACAACGGCGCGAACGACTCATCTATCTCTGAGCAGGTCCCGAATGGGCGTGGTGGAACGAAGGAGTGTCAGACCACCGGAACGAGTACAAATGACGGCTATCCCGAACACACCTTCAACTGGGCCGTCGTGATGCGAATCCGAGACGAGCTTGAGGCTCGCGGCATCCACACAGAACTATCGCGCTCCAGCGACGCAACCGTCGGCCCGTGCGTCGATGCCCGGGCCGCCGAAGCGAACGCGATGCGTCCGGACGCCATCGTGAGTATCCACGCTGACGGTGGACCGGAATGGGGCCGCGGATTCCACGTCAATTACTCGGCTCCACCACTAAATGACATCCAGGCGACTAGCTCTATTCAACTGGCGACAATCATGCGGGATGCTCTGCAGGCCGGAGGGATTCCCGAATCTGACTACCTCGGGTCGCATGGCCTGTACGGTCGAGCAGATCTTGCCGGTCTGAACCTCGCGGCCTATCCAGCCGTTCTTGTGGAACTCGGCAACATGCGAAATCGCGACGACGCCGCTCTGATGGAAAGCGATGAAGGCCGCGCAAAGTACGCTAGAGCCGTCGTCGATGGGATCGTCGCGTATCTACGGCAGAAGCCGCCGAATCCGTAGCGCAGCATGATGCATCTCGATGTAGGGGCAATGACCGTCGGCGCTCCCATGCGGCGATCTCGTGGATCCGGGCCAACTCTGGTCGGATTTTTCTACGGGTGCTTATGTGTCTTAGTAGCTGGATGTGTGATCCACTCGTCGGGCTCTGGTCGGCCAGTGCCAAATTTGGCCGTCGGGAAATCTATCGAGTGGGTTACAGATCCAGAGGCCGACTCGCGCGGGTTCGTCTCAGTGACGCTTCGCGGTGACGGAATTTTTATAGTCGGAGCTGACTTCCCAATCGGCACCTACATATCCCCGGGCGGCCGACAGGGATCGACCTGCGAATGGCGGCGTATCGCAATGAATCCCGGGGGCGCTCGGTGGGTCGTGGAGTCAGGCAATGGCCGAGGTCCACAGACTGTAATCATCAACTCGACAGACCTTGGCTTGGAGACCGACTTCTGTGAGCCATGGCGGCGACTCGATGATAGACCTAGATAAAGGGAGGTCCACCGACGAAAGAAGGCAAGAGAATGGGGCGGATCTTCCCGCGTTGAGTCGTGGGCCGCAGCGGCCACATTGGAGGGGGTGGGTCAATGGTTGTCGCAGTTCCCGAGCCGGGGTGGTACTTCGATCCCGATGGAGGCGACAATGAGAGATTCTGGAACGGCGAGGAGTGGACCGAGCATCGCCGAGCAAGGCCCCCGAGGGCCGCCCCTTCACCACCAGCAGAGCGACCCCGGAGTGATAGGTGCCCGCCGCCGGAAGGCATGGCAGCTCCTGTTGTGGGCTCTACCGGCAACCGCACGCGGACGAACGACGCAGATCCGAAGTCGGAGGTCGTCCAAGAGAACGTGGCTCACTCGCATTGGGCTTCTCCACCACAGGCCAAGGAACAGGCGCGGGTTAGTGAGAGTTCTGCATCGGACAGCGCCGGGATTGCGCCGAAAGCGGCTCCCGAACTCACCCTGGCTGTCATCGAAAGCCTGAAGATGAAGGGCTACAGCCAGTCGGACATTGCCCGAATGTACGGTGTCAGTCGGCAGGCAGTTTCATGGCACAAGCGCCACTACGGCGGCCGCCTCTCGCCCAGAGAGACGGTGCGACAGCATTTCCCATGGTCAGTCCCCACTGAGCTGGGCCAGTGCAGTCCATACAAGCGCTTGAGAGACCACGGCGAATACGTGGCCACCAGAGGCGTCGGGATGTCCTCGAACAAGATCAAGAGGCTTCGAGCGTTCTACAAGAAGCTCCGCGAGAACGAGCTCGTCGTCGAGTTCGATCCGACCATCCCTCCCAATCCCGGAGTGGCGAAAAGAGGAGGCTTCGCCTACCGGAAACGCTCCATCGAGGATGAGGATTTCCTCATCCGGGTCAATGAGCACACCTACTTGACTGAAGAAGGCAAAGGGATTTGGCGGTTCCCTTCTGTTGACCCGTGAAATGCATTGATAACTTGGGCCAACGGTCTGAACTGCTAAAGCAGGTCATCGGCGGCGGTTAGTATTCGCCCATGCCGCTGAGGATCGGTGAGAGCTTCGCCGGATACCGCCTGCTGCGGTTGTTGGGCTCCGGTGGAATGGGCGAGGTCTATCTTGTCCAACATCCGCGGCTTCCCCGGCAAGATGCGTTGAAGGTTCTGCGCCCTGAGTTCTCCAACGATGCCTCATTCCGGGCGAGGTTCATCCGTGAGGCTGACCTGGCCGCAGGCCTCCGCCATCCGCACATCGTGGGCATCCACGACAGGGGTGAGCAGGACGGTCAGTTGTGGATCGCGATGGACTACATCGAGGGGGCCGACCTCAGTCACTTGCTCAACCTGCGCTACCCAGCAGGCTTGCCAGTCGGCCATGTTGTGACTATCACGACGGCCGTTGCCAGCGCACTGGACTATGCCCACAAGAGAGGTTTGCTGCATCGGGACGTGAAGCCCGCCAACATCATTGTTGGTGACCTAGATACCGAAGACCCCAGCGTGTTCGTCGCCGACTTCGGAATTGCCCGACCACTCGATGACACCAGTGGCATCACCACGACCAGCATGACCGTCGGCACCGTGGCCTACTCGGCACCCGAACAACTTATGGGCGAACCGATGGATGGGCGAACCGACCAATACGCCCTCGCCGCCACGACCTACTGACCGGGTGTCAGCCTTTCCTTGACTCCAATCCCGCCGTCGTCATCAGTCGCCACCTCAATGCACCAGTGCCTGCACTGGCCGAAGTTCGACACGAGCTCGCCGCCCTCGACCCTGTGCTTGCAATCGGCCTCGCCAAGAAGCGCGACGACCGGTTCGCCTCGTGCGTTGACTTCGCCGACGCCTTGGCCGAATACGCCTCTTCAAAGACAGTGGTTTCTGCTGCAGACGCCACCCGCACTGCCCGTAGGCCCTCGCGCCTCGTCGAATCCGCCGCACCGGCCACGCGCGTAAAGCGCCGTCTTCCGAAACCTCTCGCCTGGACATTGGTTGGCGCTTCAGCCATCGCCGTGATTGCGGCAGTGGCGTTCTGGAGGCTGACTGAGACTCGACTGCCGTCGACGGCCCATAGTACAACCGTCGAAACCGCACAGTCCACACCGCAGTCGCCACCGGCGACGGCCGCCTCCACGCCATCGTCAGCGCGGCCCTCAGCGACGGTCACATCCACCGCTACGGCGGCGCCATCGCCGTCATCAACCGTTTCGCCGTTACCCGTCTCACGGCCGCCGGGGGCTTCCGGCATCGTTCCTGGGCTGGTCTTCCCTCCAGGAACATTGCGGGCGTGCGACGAGTGGTCCGCAACCGGGCCGATCTACGGCAGTCCTCCGCCGGGACAATGTTCGGAGCCCGGCCAGGAACACTGGGTGATGCAGACGGACTTCGGGCAGGCGCAGCAATGGTTGACTTCTCAAATGGCAGAGCTGGGCCAACAGCCGTACTCGACGTACGGTGACGGCCCATCTACTTCGTGGGGGCGAGGCACCCAATTCCGTGTGACAGTCGAGATGAACCAGTCCAGCACCTTCATTACCGACGTCTACGTGGTCGATGTCAATTCCGTAAAAGGGGCGCGGCGCTGAATTGATTTCCGCAGCCTTTGCAGCGAAATCGGGAGAGTCTTCGCATCGCCCTAACCTTGCATACCGGGAGTTGTCACCCCACCCGCCACGCTCGGAGTCGATGCAGCCCCAGTCAGCTGCCGCTATTGACCTCTGCTGCCTGGTGAATGGCTCCGGTGAGTTCGTCGTATGTGCACTGGTACGGACCGAGGGCGATCAGAGGTTCGAGTCGAATGCTCTTCTGCACCGGCACTTTACGGTTGAGAACACTCGTCGGCAGCACATAAAACGTCCATTGTGCGATGTCGAGCGGGTCGACATGTTCGCGATTGGTACCGGTGAGCAGACAGAAGACGAATACGTCGGCGCTTCGCTCCGCACTGGCCGCGTAGGTGTTGGTGCTGGCGTCCCAGCCCGCTGCGAGGCCGATGTCAAACGAGATCACCGAGGGCCCCGTTTGCTCCCACGATTGCACGTAGGCAGCCGATTTCACTTCCACTCCGATACCGTCGACGCGGAGGTCGTACTTGTCCCATTCGATGCGTTTCGTGTCGAGGATGCCGAGCGCTTTGGCCACGATGTACTCAGCCAGCACACCACGGGTGGTGTTGGCCAGCAGGTCGTCGTACGCCCAGGCTAGAAATTCCTGCTTATCCAAGTAAGTCATCGTCGAGCCTTCATCGCTTGAGCAGTTCCCTTTCCCAGTACGGTTGTCACTCTATGCCGGTCAATGTCGTCTGAAGGTCATTGATCCGCGCGACGGACAAGAGTTCGTTATCTAGAAGCCGGGGTATTTGTGCCAGATGCGGTCGACAAGCCCGTCCTCGTCGCCGAATCCATCGATCGGCCAGTCCGTGAAATCACACAAGTCGTCGGCGATTTCCTCGATAATGTTGCGCAGCTCCAGTTCTGCAAGCCACGCCTCCGGTATCGCCTCAACGCCGTGACTGACACCGAGCAGGTTTCCCGTGATTGAGCCGGTGGAGTCTGAATCACCGTCATGGTTCACCGCAAGGATTACCCCATGGCGAAAGTCCTCGGCGACCAGAGCGCAGTACACCGAAATCGCCAGAGCTTCCTCAGCAACCCAACCTTCACCTAGTTTAACGATGGCCCGGTGAGGGTCGACCTCGGAGGACGCCAACCGTTCGGCGGAGTCCAGCGCGGCCAGGGTTTCTTCATGACCCCGATGCTGGACAAGGACCCGCTTCGCTTCGGGAAGGGCCTCTCGTAGGGTTGCACCCCTTGCCAGTTCGAGAATGAGAGCGGCGAAAGTTCCACCTGCCAGCGTGCCGCTGGGGTGCCCGTGGGTGATGGCGCACAGATCGGCCCCCAGTTGGAACGTCTCGTCGACTCGCCCCTCCGGCGAGACTGTCGCGGCGAAGAGTCCGGCCGGGGCGACTCGCATAACACCGCCACACCCCTTGCTGTCGTTGTCGGCCTGCTCAGCCAGGGACCGCATTCCCTGTAATGCCGACAGGCACGTAGTGCCCGGAGCGCGGCGATGGTGCAATTGAGGTTGTCCAAACAACCACCCTTTTTCCTCGTCGAGGAAGTCGAAATGGTGGTGGGGCTGCTCACCTTGAGTCAACAGCCACCTCAGGTAAGCGTGGGCTGTCACGCCCACTTCGGTGGTGATGCCCTTCAGCGACAAGCGCACGTAGCTGCGGATGAGACCTTCGGCGGTGAACAATGTCAACTGGGTGTCGTCAGTGATCGCCCCGATGCGGCCGTAGGCGGCGGCGAAATCCGTAATGCCCTCGGGCCCGAACCTTTCCGTGATGGCCTCGCGGCCGAGGAACTCCACCGGTGCGCCCAGCGCGTCCCCAACGGCACCACCGAGTAGGCAGCCTCGATATTTCGCGTACTTGTCTTGTCGCCCCTCCGGGCTAGACGGGCTTCCGCCTGCTTCCGCCATAGGCCCTCCTCCCGCCGGGACTGCACGTGTATCGGCAGTATGCAGCACTACTACGACAGCAAGGGAACAGTCGGCGCCGGAACCGCCAGGGATGGGTCGAGCACGTTGTAGTTCACGGCATGAGATGCAATCAGCCATCCCTGTCTCGAAAACGATGGGTTGATGCGACTGAGACTCGCAGCGGCCAGCGTCCTTCCTTTCCTGGGCCGATGACGGGATCCGGTGTCTTGAAAACCAGTCTCATAACCTGTAGTCTCACAACCCGGGGGAGTGACGGGTTATTGAGACAGGGGGAGGTGATGGCTGTTATCGGGTATGCGCGGGTCAGCACGGCGGACCAGAACGCCCAACTTCAGCTTGATGCGCTGAAGGAGGCGGGGGCGACACGCATCTTCACCGACCATGGTGTGAGCGGTTCAACCGCGTCTCGACCCCAACTCGATGCTTGCCTCGACCATCTGCGCAAGGGCGATGTCCTCACGGTCTGGAAGTTGGACCGGCTCGGTCGCAACACACGTCACGTCCTCGAGGTGGTGGACGAGATCACGTCGCGGGGGATCGGGTTTCGCAGTCTGACTGAAGGCCTGCATACCGAGGGGGCGATGGGGAAGGCGATGCTCACGATCATGGCCGCCTTCGCTCAACTCGAACGGGACACGATGATCGAACGCACCCGCGCCGGGTTGGTGGCGGCTGCAGCTAATGGGCGTAAGGGCGGCCGCCCGCGCAAGGTGGACGACGCGGATGCTGCGAAGGCACGGAGTCTGCGGGACAAGGGCATCACGGCCAGCGACATAGGGAAGATGTTGGGTGTGTCTCGCGCCACCGTGTACCGGTATCTTGCTCCATGACGCCACCAAACCGCACCGAGCGGCACGCTGCATCAGGCAAGATGTCGAGCCGTGGGGAGGCTCGACGTCCGTGGTCTGCTGTGGGGAATAGGCGGACTGACGGTCGCCTTCGGCCTAGTAAGCCTTCTTCGGCTTGTGCCGTGGGCCACCTTCGGGTTCGCCGAGTGGGCCAACACTGTTCAGCTATTCGGCACAGTTCTAACCTTCGTAGGCCTTTTCTATGCCTATGCACGGGCATCCGACTTACGCAACCGCATGAAGAGTCGCTTGGTTCGGGCCTGGCGTGTTTTGCGACGGTGGGTGAGCGGCAGAGGAATAGACCACACGATCGACGCGAATAGCGTCATTTCTGCTGCAACGGTTGGCCGTCCAGTCGTCTGGGTGAGTCTCGAGCTACGACGGACAACCTCCATCCAGGATCAGCTGGACGCGGTTGAGACGTACCTCAACGGGTTCATAACGGGCCGGATCATCGGCGCAGAGAAGGCGATTAACCGGCTGTCTGACGAGTTGGCGAGTGCTCGTACCGCGACCGAGGCATCCGCAAGAGAAACGCTCGAACACATCAGAAGCGAGATAGTTGGACTTGAGAAGACGCTCAACCAGAAGCAGGTCCTCGATTTGCGGCTAGCGATCGCCGGTCTGGTAGTCACCGGCGTGGGGATCGTGTTGAATTACTTCGCCTAGAGGGGTCATAGCCTAGGGCGATCAATTGATCGTTGCGCTACCCGTCGATGGCTTCACCTGGTCAACCCCTCCGTGTAGGCGAGCCAAGCTTCTTCATCAGGTCCAGATTCGGGCCAGCACGTCGCATTCGACTAGGGCGGAGAATGGCCGATACTCACCACATGTCGGTTGGCGAGTATGAGGGCGTGCCGCTTCAAGATCCCGAAGACACCTGGCGCAACGGCGCGGTGTTTCTGCTGCGGAAGCCAGCAACAGAGGCCGAGCCCGTATCGCTTGACGGCTGGCTCACAAGCGTGATTCCAGGAACCAACGTGGTTATCACCCGTGGTCGGTCGGGAGCCACAGATTACGGATCAACTTTCGCCGGAGCATTAACCGCAGCCAACCGGGGGTTGGACTACATGTCCGTTCGCGCCGAGACGGACTGCGCGATCCGCGACGCACATGACCAATCCCTCGTCTGGTGGCCTGACACCACTCGTGGCGGGGTTGTGATGCGGTGCAGCTACGTTGAAACGATGGGCCTGCAATTGAAGATGAAGGCGGAGGTCCGGCACCCGGATGGGACTGTGCCGCCCCCGCTCCCTCCGCCGACAGCGATGGCTCACGATGTGTTCAGGTTCGTGCGCATGTCTCGCACAGCTGAGAACCTTTACGATTCGTACCGGAACTTGTTCCTCGCCTTCGAATGCCTACTATCCGACATGCGGCCTGTGCAACTACTTCCGAACGGCAGACAGGAAAACGAGAAGCAGTGGTTCACTGCCGCGTTGGCTGTAGCCGATCAACTCGTGCCGCTGGCGAGTCTCGTCCCCAACGAGATAAAAAACACGGTGAAGAGGATTTACAACAACATCTACAGCGCGGAGCGGTCCGCCTTGATGCATGCCAAAC
>ERZ724503.297-NODE-297-length-19962-cov-7.329884_pt1 | contig 19962 bp, 22 predicted proteins | sample MGYA00376036_ERZ724503 | MGnify/ENA primary metagenome ERZ724503 (study PRJEB28724, sample SAMN07190885) | wastewater metagenome | isolation source: influent of sewage treatment plant in Hong Hong | place: Hong Kong | collected 2016-03-17 ...
ATCAAGCAAGACTATTTTTTGCAAAAGCAGGGGATAAAAACTTTATTCTTCCATCTAAAAGTGGTGTTAATAAACTTATTGATTTTTGTCATCCAGCCTTACATAATCCAAAACCAATAAGCATTGATTTTACAAAATCAGTTGTTATGATAACAGGGGTAAATGCAGGGGGAAAAACAATGATGCTAAAATCAATTTTATCAGCTGTTTTTCTTTCAAAATATCTACTTCCATATAAAGCTCATCACGATACGGTTGTAAGTAACTTTAAATCAATAAATGCAGTTTTAGATGATCCTCAAAGTGTGAAAAACGATATTTCTACATTTGCTGGTCGTATGGTAGAGTTTTCAAAACTTTTTGCTTCAAAAAACGCAATAGTTGGAGTAGATGAGATAGAACTTGGAACTGATTCAGATGAAGCTGCAAGTCTATTTAAAGTAATAATTGAAGATTTAATTCAAAGGGATATAAAAGTAATTATCACAACTCACCATAAAAGATTAGCAGCACTAATGGCTTCAAATGAAAATGTTGAATTAATAGCAGCACTTTATGATGAAGAGAATCAAAAACCAACTTATGAGTTTTTACAAGGAACTATTGGAAGGTCTTACGCTTTTGAAACAGCTTCAAGATATGGAATACCTTATAGTGTTGTAAAAAGAGCAAAAGAGGTTTATGGAGATGATAAAGATAAACTAAATGAGTTGATAGAAAGAAGTAGTTCTTTAGAAAGAGAATATAAACAAAAAATTGCAAAACTTGATGATGAAATCAAAAATATGCAAAGAATTACTTCAAATTTAAAAGAGCAAAAAGAGAAACTTGATGAGCATATTTATAGTGAAAAATCAAAACTTCACAAAGAGTATAGTGAAGCACGAGATGAAGCAAAAAAAGCTATAAAAGCGAAATTGGTTGGAGAATCACACCAACATTTAAATGTTGCTCATAAAATGGCAAAAGAGATAAAAACTGAGAAAGTTCAAGAAGTAGTAGAATTTAGTGTTGGAGATAGAATAAAATATCGAAATACAAAAGGAACTATCGTTTCAATCAAAGGTGCAAAAGCTTTTATTGAAAATGATATGGGAATGAAAGTTCAAGTTTTATTAGCTGATTTAAGTAGAAGTGGAAATCCACCTCCAAAAATTCCTACAAAAAAAGCAACAGTAACTATTCAAAAACCAGAAACTGGAAGTATAAAACTTGATTTACATGGACAAAGAGCTGAGGAAGCGCTTGAAAATCTTGATAAATTTTTATCTGATGCTTTACTTGCAGGGTTTGAAGAGGTTTTAGTTTATCATGGAATTGGGACTGGAAAATTAGCATTTGCAGTAAAAGAGTACTTAAAAAAACATCCAAAAGTTAGAGGTTTTGAAGATGCTCATCCAAGTAGTGGTGGGTTTGGAGCTAAGTTAATTAAGCTTTAAAAGCTTAATTAGCCAAAGATTTTACAAAATCTTCCATTGTTTTATTAGCCATTTCATTTGGTGCTTCTAAGAAATTTAAAATAAAAGAGTCTTGCATTTCACAAACACCAATACTTCTAGGTCTAACTGCTAATACTTCAGGAGTTGGTAACTCTTTTCCAAAACAAAATACTATATTTTTTGCAGCTTTTATATTTGGATTTATCTCTGAACCTTCTAGTGAACTTGTATGTTTATATTGGTCAAAAATTGCAATAAATGCTAAAACAGGATGAGAATCTATTTTAACTTGTAAAGCGGCAATAATCTCATCTACACTTTTGTATTTAATCTCACTTTTTTTGTATTCTAGTTCAAAGATATGGTATTTTTCTTTAAATATTTTTTGTTTCATTCGTTTCCTTTTTTATAAATTGAGATAAATGAATCTATGGCACAGTTCATTCTCTCTTCTAAATCATTTGCATCAATATTCATATAGTCAGTTTGTATTTTATAAACTAATTTATTATCATATTTAAACTCAAATACTAAATAACCAGCATAACTTTTGGCATCTTTATTTTTTTTGCCCTTATCTTCTTTATCATTTTCATAAATATAATAATCTATTAGAAGTTTTTGATTCTCTTTATTTTCACTCGAGTTTTTATTTATATATTTCTCAATAACAGCTTTTAATTTTTCATTACTTTGTTCTTTTGTTAAAATATCTATCAAATGGCTTTTCATAAATTCTGAATATTTTATATCTGATATTAGTTCATAATTATTTGATTCAAGAGATTTAATAGCTTCTTTTATTGGATTTTCTATAAATATTTTTTCAAATGTTGTAGTTTTTGATTGACACTCCAATCTTTTACTTTTTGCACTTTTTGTAGCTTCTTTATATACTGAATAAAAAAAGATACCAAATAAAATTAGTAAAATTATTGGTAGTTTATTTTTCATTTATTGTAACCTTTATTTGATTTTTCGGATATTATCAAATAAAGATTAATAAGTCAATATTATCTAAGTATTATAATTAAATATAATAATTATCTACTTCTTAGAGATATTTAAATTTATTGAAGAGTTTGTATTTTCTATTTTGTTTGATAAAACTATTTGTTTTGGATTTATTTTTTTCTCCTTAACTAAATAGTTATTTATATTTGTAATTCTATTTTTTGCTATTTTTTCTAAGTTAGGTATTTTTATCTTTTCTTTTAGAATTAAAGCTTCAATATCCTCTTTTTTTAGATTTCTATCATCATCTTTTCTTGCTAAATAACTTTGTTTTTGTTGAGCATAACCTTCTGTATTTGCATCATAAGATGGTATTAATTCAATAGCTATTTCACTTCTTGCTTTTAGAATTTGAGCAATTTTGTCTAAACTCTCTTTTTGAATAGGAGTTACTTCATCTTCTAAAGCATTGAATTTTACACTTTTTATTTCATCTTCATTGAAATTAAACATCGCTCCAAGAAGTGAAAAAGGTGCTGTTACAGCTTTTGTCATTAGGTTTACGAAAGCTTTCCAAACAATAGGACCAACTGCAAATTGTGGGTCATCAATATTTCCTGAAACAGGAAGATTTATATCTATAATTCCATCAGAATTTTTAAGTAAAGAAATAGCAATATCCAAAGGCAAAGATACAGCATCAGGGCTTTCTACTTTATCACCTAGTTCTAATTTTGAAATAATTATGCTATTTTGTGCTTCAAGATTTGATTTTTGAATGTTGTATTTTAAATCCAAATCCAATTTTCCACTTTTGATTTCTCTTCCAACAAATTTACCAGAATATGGTGTGAAGTTTTTTACAGCTATGTTATTAAAAATTAGATTTATATCAGTCAATAATTTTATATTATTTGGATGTACGATACCCGTTATTTTTGCAACTCCATATTCATCAACAACACCTTTTACTTCAAGGTTTGTTGTGCTTGATTCGTTGTTTTTGAATTCTGAAATTTTTCCATTTAGTTTTGAAACTGTGGTTTTAAAAGGAAGTGGTAAATTTTTATCTTCAAAACTAAAAATACCATTTGTGATATTAACTGGTCCAATATTTAGTTTAGTTTGTGTTTGTTTAGTCTCTTTTTTTGTTTTAGTAGATTTTGTCTCTTTTAAAACACTTTTATCTTCTACTTTTATATTTTCTTCATTTTTTATAGTTTTTGTTGAATCTTTTTTTGCCAAAATAACTGAAATATTTGGTTTACTTAGTTCTGTTTTTTCTATTTTAAAACCATCTTTTGTATTTGAAAGTTTTTTGATTTCTAAATCTAGGTTTTTTGCTTCAACTTGTGTTTTGTCATTTGTATTTAGAAAGTTAAGATTTGGTTCAATTAATTTTATAGAGTTTATTGATAAATTCTCTTTTTTATTTATTAGGTTTAGTACATTTAATTGAAGATTTTTAGCTTTTAATTCTAACTCATTTGTTTTATCAATATCTAGGTTTGATACTTTTAAAATAGTTGAATTTATATCTAAAATCTCATCTTTTAGTTTAAGTTTATCAAGATTTATATTTGCATTTTTTGATGATATTAGCAATTTATTTTTATTGTCTGTATATGTTAGATTTGGATTTTCTAAAGCTAATTTTGTTAAATCAATATTTGAACCAACAATATTTAAAGATTCAAGATTTATATTAAAAGCTTTAGTTTTAGCAATAGAATCGTTTATTTTATCATCAAAAGTAAAATCACTATTATTTAATTTTAGATTTGAAAGATTTATATTCCAAGGTTTTGTCTCTTCTTTTGTTGTTGTCGTTGGTTGTTGAACTTTTTCTTCTTTTTTTGCTGTTTGGTTTATGATTTTTGAAAAATTAATTCCATTTTTATCCAAAATCATATTTGCTTTTAGAGATTCTAAATTGATACCATCAACACTAATATTTTGATTTATCAAATCAAAAGCAAAAGTTTTTATATCTAATTTTTCAAGATTTACAATAGGTTTTTTGTTTTGATTCAAATTTATATTATTGAATTCAAACTTATCAGTACTTAGTTTTAAATCCAGATTTGTTGAAGTATCAAGATTATAGTTTAGTATTAAATTTAGGTTTGCATTTTCATCTAAATCAGCATTTAACATATCTTTTTTATATGTAAGTAACTCTTTTAGTCTTAAATCTTCAATAGAAACTCTTCCATAAGCTTTGAATGGTTGCAGTTTAAATGCTCCACCAATAGTGATATTTGTGTGTTCATTTAGTTTGAGCATCAAACTATTTGATGTTAGGGCATTTTTGTAAGTTCCTAAATCATATAAAGTATAATTTATATCATTTAAACTTAGCGAATATGGAGTGTTGCTTTGTTTTTGATAACTAATATTTGCATTTTCTAAAGTAAATTTTGAAACTAAAAATGCAATATCTGAAGAGGTTTTTTCTTCTGGATTTTGAGTCTTTTCAGTTTGAGATGGTTTTAGAAGATTTAAAAGATTTATATTTCCATCTTTTCCTTCAATGATATTTACAAATAAATCTTTCAAAGCTATATCTTTGAATCTAATATTTTGTTGTTTGATAGACCTAAGAGCTGAAAAATCAACTAAAAATTCTTTAAATGATAGTGTTGTTACATCATTTGAATCTGATATTTTAAAGTTGTGGATTTTAAGTTCTAAGATTAGAGGATTGAATTCTATCTTTTCAATAGTTGTTTTTTGTATTAAGTTTTCATCTAGCTTTTTTATTATTTGGTTTTTTAAAATGATTGGTAAAAGTGTAAATCCAAAACCAATATAAACTACAATTAAAAAGCAAAGTCCATAAAACAATTTTACAAGTTTTCCCATCATTAATCCTAGATAATTAAATAATAATCTAAATATTATATAACAAAATAAAGTTAAGTTAGCTAAAATTTCCCTAATTAAAAGGATATATAAAATGACTATTATAGAACTATTTCAAAAATTATTAAGATTTAAATCAATAACACCAAATGATGATGGAGCGTTTGACTTTATAGAAGAGTATTTAGGACAAGAGTGGAAGTGCATAAAAGTAGATATGGAAGGGGTAAAAAATAGATTTTTTTATAAAAAATTTAATGAAAACCCACAACATCTATGTTTTGCAGGTCATATAGATGTAGTTCCAACAGGTAAAAATTGGGAAATTGACCCATTTGCTGCTGATGTTATAGATGGAGTTATCACTGCAAGGGGAGCTCAAGATATGAAAAGTGGTGATGCTGCATTTTTATATGCTTGTAAACATGCGACCAATTTTGATGGGACACTTTCTATTTTACTAACTTCAGATGAAGAGGGCGAGGGAACTTATGGAACTATCAAGATGCTAGAACACTTGCGAGATATAAACTTCATACCAAACTATGCGGTTGTTGCTGAGCCTACTTGTGAAGAGGTGTTTGGAGATGCTATAAAAGTAGGACGAAGAGGAAGCATCAATGGATACATTACTATAAAAGGTAAGCAAGGACACGCTGCTTATCCTGAAAAGTGTATAAATCCAGTTCATAATTTTGCTAGTATATTGCCAAAAATAGCTGGAATTGATTTGGATAATGGAGATGAGTATTTTGCCCCATCAAAACTTGTGATTACTGATATAAGAGGTGGTATGGAAGTTACAAATGTAACTCCAAATGAGTTAAAAATCATGTTCAATGTAAGAAATTCTACAAATACTACAAAAGAAAGTGTTGAAAGCTTTATAAATGAAAATTTAAAAGGTTTAGATTATGAGTTTAGAACAACTCAAGGTTCATTTCCTTTTGTGACAAATAAAGAGTCAAAAGTAGTAAAAGCTATGGAGAGTTCAATAAAAGAGATATTGGGAGTAACTACAAAACACTCAACTCATGGAGGAACAAGTGATGCTAGATATTTTGGTGCATTTGGAATAGAAGCTATCGAATTTGGTGTTATAAATGATACTATTCATAGTGTGGGTGAGAGAACAACTGTAAAAGAAGTTGAGGGATTGACAAAGGTGTTTGAGGATTTGATAGGGAAGTTTTAAAAAAGGACTAAAAAATGGAAGATAATTTAACAAGATGCAGACAAAGATTTGCAAATTATGAAAAATCATTAGGGCATTTGAAAAGTACAGTTGAAAAACAGAGTTTAAATGAGATAGAAAAGGCAGGGTTAATCCAGTTTTTTGAAGTAACTTTTGAACTTGCTTGGAAAGTAATGAAAGATTTTTTAAGTGCAGAGGGATATGAAGTAAAAAGCCCAAGAGAGAGCATAAAAACTGCTTTTGAATATGGATTGATTCAAAATGGAATTTTATGGCTTGAAGCTTTAGAAAAAAGAAACCTTGCATCACATACTTATGATGATAAAATTCTTGAAGAGCTTGAAGAGTTGATAATTCACACTTATTATCCTATTTTAGATGATTTAAGAGAAATTTTAAAGAAAAAGCTATGATAGGACTTACATCAAAAGAGCTAGAAATCCTAAAAGATGTATTCAAAAAGTTTGATGACATAAAAGAAGTCATACTTTTTGGCTCACGAGCTTTGGGTACGCATAAAATCGCTTCTGATATTGACCTTGCCATAAAAGGAAATGTTGATATAAATACTCTTTCAAAATTAAAATATAACCTTGAAGAAAATACAAATTTACCTTATTTTTTTGATGTTGTGATTTATGATAACCTTGAAAATATGGAGTTAAAAAGGCATATTGATGGGGTTGGGAAAGTTATATTTATGGTATAATTTTTTATAAAATGTATTAATAAATTATTACAAAGGCATTAAATGGAAGTAATTTGGGGAATTTTGTTAGTTGTTACAACAATTTTATTGATTTTTATATCACATATTAAAAAATGGTTAATTAAAATAAGTAATGATGTAGTTAATGGTATAAACTTAAATACTGTACAAAGAGAGAATATTAGAGATGCTAATATAAAACTTCTTGCAAAAACTTCTGCTGAATTTGAGAAAATATTAATAGAACAATTATCTGTCATAAACCAATATATTGAAAGTAAAAAAGAATTAGAGATAAGAGAATTTGAAAAACAACATTATCTCATTCAAAAAATGACTTTTTTACTTCCCTATGAAACAATTAATTCAAAAATTTTGCTAGAGTCTTTAGAATATAAAATGTGGGATGAAAAAGATGACTTGAAAATAATCCAACAAAGATTCTTTATTTGGTTTACAAAAATGATTTTTGAAAGAAAATTAAAAATTTCAGATTTCTATATTACAAGAAAAGATAGATTTGATAAATATGGAATGGAAAAAGGCTTTATAATATTATTTAAGTATATTAAGCAAGGAGAATATGATTCCATTTTAAAAACAAGACTAAAAGATAAATCATCTTTGGAATTGAATGAAAGATGGAATGACTGGGACTATGAATATGAAAATAATTATTATTTTAAATCTATTCATGGAATATTTGAAAAAGATTATAATCTTGTTGAGAAAATAAATAATAGGCTAGAGAGACTTTATTTTGAACTTGATAAAATGTTAAATGAAGATGAAAAAGTTATGATTATTTCTTTTCATGAATATCTTGAATTTTTATCAGAAGCTTGGGGTATAAATTCAAACTTGTTTGTACAAGCATATTTTCTAAATGAAAAAAATATTGACTTTATTAACTTTATGAAAATTGGAAATTTTGATTGGACTCCAAATAAAAAAAATGAAGATACATTTGATATTTATAATTTATCAAATATTCTTGATATTTCTAAAGAAGAAGATGAGATTATTTTTAAATATAAAAGTCTTCTATTGCAACTTCTTTCAGAAAAAGATTCAAATAATATAAAAACAATAATAGATGAGCTAATTAAATTATCTGAAAGTGGATTTCCATATGCTTCTTTAGTTTTAGGAATAATTTATTTGGATGGATTTAAGGTTTTAAAAAGTCCAATTAAGTCTAAAAACTATGTTGAGAAAACTTATGAACAAGGATTAAGTAAACCAGCAAAAGAGATTTGGAATAAATTTGAATTATGGAAAATTAAGTAAAAAATTTATTTTTTAAAATCATTGCTATTTTAAAAATTCAGAAATTTTGTATATAGAGGTTTTATTTAATGTTTTAAAATGTAAAACCTATAAGATATTTATATTATTTAATCAAACTAATAATTCAATATAATGATAAATTTACTTTACATTTATAAATAAAAATCATATAATGATAAGTAAATTTATCATTTAGAGTAAAATATGAAAGATATAAAAGTTATTATAAACAATCACGAAGTTGGAAATCTTTTTTTTGAAAAAGAAAAAAATCAATATGGATTTAATTATACGCAGGATTATAAACCTATTTCTTTGATTATGCCTTTTAAAGTTTCTTCATATATTTGGAAATACAAACTTCATCCTATTTTTGATATGAATATGCCTGAGGGGTATTTATTTGAGATATTCAAAAAATATTTGACCAAAGAGTATGGATATATTGATGATTTTTTGGTTTTTTCACATATTTGTTCAAATATTCAAAGTAGATTATCTTACAAAAGTTTTGTAAATCAAAAAGAGTTTTTATCTTTGGATATAGATGAAGTTTTACAAAATGATTCACAAGATACTTTTACAAAAATAGTTACAACTTTTTTAGATAAAAATGCCATTTCAGGTGTTCAGCCAAAATCTTTGGCTCTTTTAAAAGATAAAGAGAGTTTATCTACAAAAGAGTATATCATAAAAACTTGGGGTGAAGAGTATCCACAACTTGCACTAAACGAATATTTTTGTTTAAAAGCTATTGAGAAAACAGGCGTAAAAATCCCAAATATACAACTATCAAAAAACAATAAGTTTTTATTGGTTGAGCGATTTAATTATGATAAAGAAAATGATACATTTTTAGGTTTTGAAGAGATTTTAACTTTGCTTGGAAAAAACAAAGATGAAAAATATAGTGGGAGTTATGAACAAGTTGCAAAGGTGGTTTATAGTGTTACAACAAATAAATTAGAAGATATAAAAAGCTTTTATAAAGTTGTAATTATGAATTATTTACTTAAAAATGGCGATGCTCACCTTAAAAACTTTGGGATACTTTATAATGATGATTTTTCAAAAATATGGTTTTCACCAGCTTATGATGTAGTAAATACAGTAGTTTATTTTCATAATGATAAACCAGCCCTTACCATGTTTGGTAAGAAGCTTTGGTTAGGTAAAAAAGAGCTTGTGAAATTTGGAGTACAAAATTGCTATTTAAGTGAATCTGAGGCAAATAGTATTTATGAAAATTGCATAGAAGTATTAAAAAGTAGTATAGAAGAGTTAGAAAAATATATAACTACAAATAAAGAGTTTGCAGAAATAGGGCAAAAAATGATTGATTCTTGGAAACTATCATTAAGTCAAAAATTACACAAGGAGATTCCAGTTGAAATTACACGAAATTGGACAGCAAATTAAAACTTTAAGAGAAACAAAAAGACTAACTCAAGAACAATTAGCCTCTGTATGTGGTATCAGTAGAGTAACTCTAGGAAAAATAGAAAGAGGGGTGTTGGGAAATACTTCTGTTAAAACTTTGGATATTATACTTGCCAGTTTGGGTTTGGAAATGGATTTCAAAACTATTAGAGGTTTTGGATTACCAAATCTTGATGAGTTATAAACCAAAAGAAGAGATTAAAAAATCTCTTCCACAAAATACCTACCATTTTTTTCGCCAATAGAGAGTTTTGTATCAAAAATCTCTGATAGATTTTCATTTGTCAAAATCTCTTCTTTTTTGCCACTTTTATAAACTGTGTTATTAAATATCAAAGCTACATTTCCTATCTCTTCAAAAATCTCTTCCAAATGATGAGTTACCAAGATAATCGATGCAGTAGATGATAGTTTCTTTAGCATTTTTATAAAATTTATTTGTGCTTTTATATCAAGCCCAACAGTTGGTTCATCAAGAACAAAAGCTTTTGGTTCGTGGATTAATGCTCTTGCAACTATACATTTTCGCAGTTCTCCTGTGGACATCTCTTCCACATATTTATCTGCAAGATGTTCGATTTCCAAAAACTTCATAGTCTCTTTTGCTTTTTCATGTTGAGCTTCTGTGAAATCTTGATGTTTAAAAACACCAATAGAGCTATAATGACCACTTAAAACGGTGATATATCCAGTCAAAAAGTTTCCATGAGTTGCAAAGTAGTTGTGTAAATCATTTGTGATGATACCTAAATCTTTTTTTAGTTCAAAAATAGAGTATGTTGCTTTTCCTAAAATCTCTTTTTTATATGGATTTGTTTTTCGTGGATGAATTTCTGATTGGATTAGTTTCATCAAAGTTGATTTTCCACTTCCATTTGCACCAAGTATTACCCAATGTTCTTTTTCTTTTATTTTTAATGTTAAATTCTTTAAAATAATTTTTTCATCATATCCAACATCTATATTTTCAAAATCTATTATATTCATAAAATTTCCAGTAAATATTTTCAAGATAGTACTAATAAAACTTTGATATAGCCCTTAAAGATATAAGTCAAGATTATTATATATTTATAAGTTATTATTAAATCAGAATTTAATTGACTATATCGTAAAATTTATGATTATTATCAAGGAGAGATAAAATGAAAAAGTTGTTATTTTTGGGACTTGTTTGTACTTCAACACTATTTAGTGCTGATATAAAGTTATATACTGAAGATTTTCCACCATATCAGACAAATGAAAATGGTAAATTATCAGGTATATCAATAGATATTATCAATGAAATCAAAAAAAGAGTAAAAGATGATATTTCTATCGAATCAAATGATTGGGATACGAGCTACAACAAGGCATTAAATAACAAAAATTGTGGAGTTTTCTCAACTGGAAGAACAAAAGATAGAGAGAGTTTATTTAAGTGGATTGGACCTATTGGAAAGACAAAATATATATTTTTTACAAATGCTCAAAATGATTATTATATAGGAAATCCAGAAGATGCTCAAGCAAAAGCAAAGCATATTTTAGTTTCAAAAAATGATGTTTCACATCAAATCTTAACAAACTTAGGAATCAAAAATCTAAAAGTTTCAGATGATAAATCTAGCAAAGAAAATATTCAAACAGTAGCAAAAGACAAAGAGGTTTTATGGGCTAGTGATTATTATAGTGGTATATATAAAATCAGAAAATTAGGGCTTGAAAGTAAAATCAAACCTATGATGTCAAATAGACCTTTTATAGCCACAACTATGAATATTGCATTTAATATAAATACAGATGAAAAAGTTATTGAAAATTGGAATCAAGCTTTAAAACAGATTGTAGATGATGGAACTTATGCTAAGATTATGCAAAAATATGAATAAATGAAAAAGAGTAAAAATGAAAGTTACAAGAATAAAAAAGTTGATGATTTCAGGGATTAGTGTTGTTACAAACAATGAACTTGAAATGAGTGAAGAAAATGGAAAAATAGCTTCTCTTTGGGAAGAGTATTTTTCAAAAGATATTTACAAAAAAACTTTTGATAAAGCAAAAAGCGATTTTATGTATGGTGTTTATAGCAATTACGAATCAGATGATACTGGAAACTACAAAGTAACTGTTGGTGTTGAAGTTACAAAACCAAAAAATGCAATAGTTATAGAAGATAAAAAATATTTGGTTTTTACAAAACAAGGTGAACTACCAATGATTGTAACTGATTTATGGGAAGAGATTTGGGAGTTTTTTGAAAAAAATAGTGATTATGAAAGAGCTTTTGGAGTGGATTTTGAAAAGTTTACAAATGAAAATGAAGTTGAGATTTATGTTTCTATAAAATAGAGGAACACATCAAATGATTGAATGTAATAGCATAGAAGAAGTAAGAGAAAATATAAATCAAATTGATGAAGAAATAGTAAAATTAATAGCAAAAAGAGGTCATTTTGTAAAACAAGCTGCTAAATTTAAGAAAAATACAAATGATGTAAAAGCTCCTGCAAGAGTCGAAGAAGTTATAAATAAGGTAAAAAATTTAGCAAAAACTGCTGGTGCAAATGAAGAAGTTGTAGAAAATATTTATAGAACAATGATTGATAGTTTTATAAATGCAGAGATGAAAGTGTTTAAAGATTTAAATAGTTTTGATAACTTTTTAAAAGAGAGTGAAATCATAGATTTTTCACATCCTACTATTCAAAAACTCTCACAAGAGTTAGCAAAAGATTGTAAAAATGATGAACAAATCGCTAAAAATTGTTTTACTTATGTAAGAGACAATATCAATCATAGTGGTGATTTTAAAGATGATATTACAACTTGCAAGGCTAGTGATGTTTTAAAATATAAAACAGGTTGGTGCTATGCTAAATCTCATCTTTTAGCTGCACTTTTAAGAGCAAATGGCATTCCAACTGGATTTTGTTATCAGAGACTTAGTTGTGGAGAGTATAAAGATGAAGTTTATTGTTTACATGGTTTAAATGCAATTTATCTAAAAGATTATGGTTGGTACAGAGTTGATGCAAGAGGAAATAAAAAAGGTGTTGATGCACAGTTTAATCCTCCTTTTGAGAGATTAGCTTTTGAGTTAGGTGAAAATGAGTTTGATTTACCAGATATTTATGAAAATCCATTGGATGTTGTAATTGAAAAGTTGATGAAAAATAAAACTTATGCTGAGATGATTGGTAATTTTCCAGATTGTGATAAAGAAAAATAATATGCAAAATATAATTTATAAAAGAGCAAATAAAGAAGATTCAAAACAAATAGCTGTTTTAGTTGGTGAACTTTTAAATGAAATTATGACAAGAATTGATATTAAAGCTTTTAATTTTGATTTAAAAGAGACATGTGCAAGATTAGAAGATTTTATAGAAAAAGAGAAGAATTTTATATTTGTTGCAAAAGATAAAGATGAAATTGTCGGATTTATAACATCTTACGAAGGGTTTGCTTTATACACTGAAGGTGCTTTTGGAACAATCGCTGAATTATATGTAAGACCTGCATATCGCAGTGTTGGTATAGGGAAAGAACTAATAAATCAATTAAGAAATTTTGCAAACGATAAAAAATGGTCAAGACTTGAAGTAACAACTCCTCCACTTCCACAGTTTGATGAAACTTTGGCTTTTTATGAAAGAGAAGGCTTTGAAATAAGTGGTGGAAGAAAATTAAAAAGATTGATTTAAAAGAAAAAAATAGTTAGAATTATTTTCTAATTTTATAAATAGGATGACAAATTGAAAAATATAGTAATAATTGCAAAAATTAAAATAAAAGAAGAATTTAAGAATGAAATTTATGGTGAATTAGTGAAACTTTATGAAGCAACACATAAATGTGATGAAGGTTGTATTCAATATGAATTACATCAGGATTTAGATAATGAAAATAGTTTTACATTTATTGAGACTTGGTTAAATAATGAATGTTTAGATTTACATTTAGAGAAAGAACATTTTAAAACTTTTGTAATAAAAATTGAGAATAAAATTGATGGTTTAGAAATCAGTAAATTAGAAAAGTTAAATTTTTAGATAAATTTAAAAAGTAGTAACAACTCCTCCACTTCCATAGTTTGATGAAACTTTGGCTTTTTATGAAATAAAAAAGAATAAATGAAGCTGTAAAAAATAATCCTGTTAATTTCCAAAAGTATCTAACTGGAGCAATGGAGAAAGTTTAAAAGAAGGAACTATGTATGCCTAGAGAACCAAGAGCAAAAGAAATAGGACGGATTGCAAAAAATCATTTTCAGGCAAATATTCCATTAAATTGGCTGGTAACATCGCTTGATGGAGATGAAGATTACGGATTAGATTATCTCATACAGTTTAAAAACAATAAAAATGATATTACATATAATTTTTTTGTTCAATTAAAGGGAGTGGAAGATAAAAATAAAATATTGAATAGTGATATAAGTATTCGATTAAAGTCTCATACATTAAATTATTATCAAAATAATGGTCTTGTATTGGTTGTTGCGTGTGATATAAATACCAAAGAGTATTATTATCAATTTCTACATACTATTTTACTTGACTTATATGGAAATGAAAGATATTTTGATGATAGTGAGAAAGAATATACAATAAAAGTGCCTAAATCACAAAAAGTAGATACAACATTAAATATTGAACATGTATTAGAAAGCTATGCTAGAGGAAATCATACAAATCAAAGAGAGTATGCAATAAAAAATGAATCTGATATAGTTACAATCTATGAAGATACTAAACAAGATTATGAAACAAGACAAATTCTAAGTGGTAATACCTTTCTCTATCAAAAAGGTCGAGTTTTTGTACAAGCTTTTGTGCCATATGAATATAATTTTTCTATTTCAATGTTAATCATATTTAAAATTACTGATATTGAAAAAGCTATGATAACACCAAGTGAAGAGGATATTTTAAGAATATTGTTTAGTGGCTATAAGTCTAAACCAAATTCTAATGTTAGAAAGTGGCTTATTGGTCAATATGAAGATAAATTTGTTCTCCAAGTTGGCAATGTTCGGCTTGATATTCCTACAAAGGTATTAGTAGATTTTAGTGATATTTTAGATAGCTTATTTGATATATATTGTGAGCGAATTAAATCGTTTGAAGAGACATTACAGGCAAGATTATTTCAACCATCTAAAAAATATTGTGATGGATATAAGCTTGTAAAAATAAAAAGAGGATTGTGGTATTTGATTCATGAATTTGCAAAAAACTATGGATATAAAGATGATGATACAGAATGGCATATATTTGGTTATGATAATCACTCTTTAAGAGTTAATTTTAAGGATAGAGAATTTATATGGTCTGGTAATATTATTATTAGTCCAGAATTGGATAATAGCTATGTTAATTTTAAATCAATAGATGATGAAGTTGTACTTGTTTGGACTACATTACCATATGAAAAATACAAAAGAAAGAATATAGAAAGCAAAATACTTAATCTTGAAGATTCATATAAATGGCTAATTGAAAAGTTAATTCCTAAAATTATGTATGAATATGAAAATAGTTTGATAAAACCAATCTGGTATGATAATTTTTTTAAAATTAATAGAAAAATTGAATATCGAATATTTGTTGAAGAGTTTAATATTTCAAAATATATTGTTTGGGATTATAGATACGAAGATGCAAAATGCTATGAATCAAACAAAGAAAAATATTTAGTTAAACTTGTAAATGAACTACAAAGTTTTTACCATCAGCAAAATAATATATTTCTAAATATAGAGATTTTAGTAAATCTCTATGAGGGTATTGTAATTCTTTTGAAAGAATCTACTCATATAGATATAAAATATTTATGTGGAAACCTTGGAAACATCAGTTTTAAACAGGAATTAAATAAAGATAATTTAATTGTAAGTATAAATAGGCACATTGAACAACTCACTAGTTCAACCTCTAATGATTTTTTGCTTGATTTACTATTAAGATGCTATGTTGTTTTGGTGGAGGACAATATAAAACAATTCAGCAATGATTTAATCATTATAGTGATTGATAAATTACAATCAATTATTAAATTAAAAGAAAACCTAAAAATAAAATCAAGAATGTTAGAAAGATTTTAAAAAACAAGCCTTGCTTTTGTATCTTAAAAGATGAAGTTCTAAGATTTTGTAAGTATCAAAACGGATATATTGATTGTTTTTATGTTCATTATAAATACCAAAATTTTGGAATAGAAAAATTGCTATTAAATTATATTTTTAAAATTGCTAAAAATGAAAATATTGATAAAATCATATTAGATTCAAGTATTACAGCAAAATCTTTTTTTGAAGAATTTGGATTTAAACAAATAAAAGAAAATTTAGTAAAAAAGATAATGTGGAGTTGGTAAATTTTAGTATGGAAAGAGAAATCTTATTATAAGGATAAAAAATGATAGTAAATACTTTAGAACCACCATATTATGCAGTTATCTTTACTTCTATTAGAACAGAAGATGATAATGGATATGAAAAAATGGCTGAAAAGATGTTAAATCTTGTTCGTGAACAAGATGGATTTTTAGGAGTAGAATCTGCACGAGAAGATATTGGAATCACAGTTTCATATTGGAGAGATTTAGAATCTATACAAAAATGGAAAGAGAATATTTCTCATATTGAAGCACAGAAAAAGGGGAAAAAGATTTGGTATAAAAACTATAAAACTAGAATTGCAAAAGTTGAAAAAGAGTATAGTTTTTAAAAAATTAGAATAAAGATTAGAAATATTATTATAGGAAAACAATATGACTCTACAACTAGAAAATATAGTAATTACAGGAAGAACTTTTGAAGAGTATAGCTCTTTTTTTGATTCAAAAATTGAAGACTTGAAAGGTAAAAAAGTGCTAGATTGTCCAAGTGGTGCTAGTTCTTTTGTATCGGCATTGAGACAAAATGATATTGATGTGATTGGTGTTGATTTGTTATATGAGTTTGATAAAGATGCTATTGAAGTTCAAGGATATAAAACAATAGAAAAAATCTATGAAGACACTTCTTGGATGGATGCTTATAAAATGGATTTTTATAAAACAAAAGAGAATCATAGAAATCATAGAGAAACTGCACTTAAAACATTTGTTCAAGACTACAATAAAACAAACTATATTTTTGCAAAACTGCCAAATCTGCCATTTAAAAATAAAGAGTTTGATATAGCTTTATCTTCACATTTACTTTTTACTTATGACAATATGTTTGATTATGAGTTTCATAAAAACTCTATTTTAGAACTTTTACGAGTTTCAAAAGAGGTACGAATTTTTCCACTTGTGGATTTTAAAAATAGTAAAGTTGAAGAAGAGAAAAACTTTTCACCTTTTGTGTATCAAATCATTGATGAGTTATCAAAAGATTTTAAATGTGAAATTATGAAAGTGAATTTTGAGTTTCAACCAAAAGCAAATTTTTATTTGAAAATAAAGGAGTTATAACAATGAAAAATCAATTTAGCATTATTCTGTTTTTTATCATCTCTTTATCATCGCAAACCTTTGCGATAGACCCAGAGTTTTATCAAAGAGGTGAGGAATATAAAGATTATCCAAGTTGGGTAAAAAGTCCCTATGATGTTGCATTTTATGTAATGACCAATTATGATGAACTGAGTAAAAAAGAGGGCTATATCACACCTTTACCAATTATTCCAGATGATGAAATAGAAAAAATAAAAAATGCAAAAATTTTGCAAAATGATACATCAAAGCAACACTAAGATTTTAACTGATTGTTGCTCCCATATCTTTAGCATATTGTTTAGCCCCATCTTTTTTTGTTTTGAGTGATAAAAAGCTTGAAGAAAGTGCAAAAAATTATCTGGAATATATAAAAAATTTGATAATCTCATAGGTATAAAAATAGTACTAAGAGGTAAAAGTGAATATAAAAAAACTAAAAGATATTGAAGAAGAGTTTTTAACTTTTTATCCAATGGGTTTTCAAGATGCAAAGTTTTTTCCAACTATGAAAAAATTTGACCCTTCAAAACTTGAAGCATTTACAAAAGAGAATTTAAAAAAAGATAATTTTTCTAATCCAAACTTTGTTGTTGATGCTTTTTTTAAGATTATTCAAAAATCTGTTTTAGTTTCATTGTTCGATAAACTAAAATTTAGAGATATGTTAGAAAATTTAACTTCTTATGAAAAAGATATGCTAAGTATAGAACTTTATGAACTTCTACATGGAAATCAAAAAAATGGTTTTGATGGAATAGTGGAGTTTTTAAGTCAATATAATCTTGCAAAATGGACGATAATCTCTGTGGTTTTGTATTATAACGATAGACAAAAAGAGTATTTTATCAAACCAACTACCACGAAAAATGTAATCAAATATTTTGAATTGGAAAATTTAGTTTATAAACCAACACCTAGTTTTGAATTTTATGCTGCTTATAAAAAAGTTTTAAATGAGATGAAAAAAAATGTTCATAAATCTCTTCATCCTGATAATGCAGCATTTACTGGATTTTTAAGAATTGCTATGGAAGATTGATTTATGAGTGAATTATATTATGAACAGTTTAGAAATATATGCAGTAAATATTATGATTTTGATGATGAAAATTTTAAAAGATTCAAAGATATAACTTTTATAAAAGATGTAAAAAAAGGTGAGATTTTACTTGATAATTATTCAAAAGCAAAATATATTTACTTCATTTGTAAGGGTATTTTACGAACTTATTATTTGGGTGAGAATAGGGAAATTTATACAAAAAATCTCTTTAGTGAGAACTATTTTTCTGCTTCAAAAGTTTCACTTCTTACAAAAGAAGATTCATATTTAAATATCGAGGCTTTAGAAGATAGTTTATTAATATTTATAGATTTTGAAAAATATAAAGAACTAATAGAAAAATATAGTGAGTTTAAAACTTTTTATATAAATTATTTGGAAAAGAATTGGGTAATAATAAAAGAGAGAAATGAAATTTCATTAATAATTGATGATGCAACAACTAGATATGAAAATTTTATAAAAAATAATCCTAATATTGGAAATCGAATAGCTCAACATCATATAGCAAATCATTTGGGAATAACTCCAACTCAATTAAGTAGAATAAGAAAAAAAATCAAATCTCAACATATGTAAATGAAATAAAAAATTTATTTATCTAATATTCAAAATTAATTTTATATTGGTAAAGGATTTTCTTGTTTCAAGTTTTAAAAGCTCATTTATTTGTATTATTAGCAACTTTTTTAGTTGCAGGTTCTTTTATTGTATCTGGTAAATTATCAGGTGTAATTAATCCCATTTCACTTACTCTTTTACGATTTCTTTTAGCAGTTATTTTATTGATGCCAATAATTTTATTTAAGAAAAACTATCGAAATAAATTGTTAGTTACACTTCCAAAAGCGATGGTTATTAGTTTATTATATTCTTTATATTTTATTGCATTTTTCAAAGCTTTAGAGACAACAACAGCTTTAAATGCAGGAACTTTATATACTTTAGTTCCTTTGATTACTGCTATTTTATCTATTTTTATATTCAAAGATAAAATTAGTTTTTATCAGATGATTTTATATTTTCTTGGAATAATTGGAACTTGTATTGTTGTTTTCAAAGGAAATTTAGATTTATTTTTGAGTTTTTCTCTGAATTATGGGGATTTTATTTTCTTGTTTGCTACTTTTTTTATGGCTTTATATTCTATTTCATTAAAATTATTTTATAAAAAAGATGATATTCCTCTTGTAACAGTTTTTGGAACATTACTTGCTGGTTGTTTGTGGATGTTCATGGCTTTACAAATTTTGGATATACCAATGCAATGGGAAAAATTAGAAGGGGATTTGATATTTTATATGGTTTATTTGGTTATTGGTGCAACACTTATGACTACCTATTTATATCAAAAAGCATCGATAATTATTAAACCTAAAAAACTTATGGCTTATGTTTATTTAAATCCAGCAGCAGTTGCAATTTTAATCTATATATTTGAAAAAAAAGCTATAACATTTTGGATTTTATTTGGAATTCTAATATCAACATTTGCTACAATAGTTCTATTAAAACAAAAATAAGAGATTAATAT
>ERZ724503.318-NODE-318-length-19668-cov-12.636364_pt1 | contig 19668 bp, 19 predicted proteins | sample MGYA00376036_ERZ724503 | MGnify/ENA primary metagenome ERZ724503 (study PRJEB28724, sample SAMN07190885) | wastewater metagenome | isolation source: influent of sewage treatment plant in Hong Hong | place: Hong Kong | collected 2016-03-17 ...
TTCCAACAAATGTAAAATATGAACCATCAAATGCACTTTTTGGAGGAGTTGTAGGGGATGAACTTTTAAAAGATATTATAAAAGCTACAAGTGAGAAAAAAATTCCTTATTTACTTTGTGAAATGGGATATGACCAAAAAACTCCTTTGGAAAACTATTTTAAAGAGTTTAATGTGGACTCATTTAGTTTTTATAAAGATTATGAAAGTTTTGATAGAGGATTTACTCTAAAGTTTAAAAATTAGAAAAGGAATAAAAATGTTTAAAGAATTTGATTTAAGTAATTTAGAAAATAGTAAAGAGTTGTTAGAAAATATATTAGATGAAAATAGAAAAAAAATTGATGATTTATTAAAGATAGAAAATAAAACTTATAAAAATTTTGTTTTACCATTTCAAGAAATAGGGGAGAGTATTAATGATTTTTTAACTCCAATCTTTCATATTGATTCTGTTAAAAATTCAGAAATAACTACAAAAGTTTATGAAGAGTGTATCCCTGTAATTTCAAAATACGAAACTGAGATTTCTCAAAATGAAAATATATATAATGCTTTAATAAGTATACAGTCTAAAGAAAAAAGTACTTTAAGTAGTATACAAAATAAAGTTTTAGAAAATGAAATTAGAGACTTCAAACTTTCAGGTTGTCATCTTGAAAATGATAAAAAGAAAAGATTAGAAGAGATAAGTTTAAGACTTAGTGAACTATCTCATAAGTTTTCACAAAACCTTTTAAATGCTACAAATGCTTTTGAAATGATAATTGATAATTTTGAAGATGTAAAAGAGATTCCAGCTTCTGATTTGGAATTAGCAAAATTTGAAGAAGATGAAATTACAAAATATAAATTTACACTTCAAATGCCATCTTATTTAGCTTATATTACTTATGGAACTAACAGAGAAAAAAGAGAAGAGATTTATAAAGCTTATTGTACAAAAGCTCCTGAAAATGGAAAAATTATTGAAGAGTTATTGGCTTTAAAAGATGAAAAAGTGAAAATTCTAGGATTTACTTCTTATTCACAATATTCACTTGCTACAAAAATGGCTTCAAAAGAAGAAGATGTTATTAAATTCTTAGAAGAATTAGGAAGTAAAGCTAAAAATAGAGCAAAAGAAGAACTTGAAGAAATAAAAGAGATTGCAGTAAAAGATGGAATAACTGATTTTAAATCTTTTGATATGTCATATTATTCTGAAAAACTTAAAATGGCTCAATATGATTTTGATGAAGAGTATTTTAGACCATATTTTGAACAACAATCTGTTTTAAATGGTTTCTTTGACTTTTTACATCAAATGTTTAATGTTAAATTCACTAAAGCAAATACACCTGCTTGGGATGAAAAAGTAAAAGTTTATGATTTAAGTGAAGATGGAAAAACAATAGCTAGAATTTATATAGATTTAGAAGCTAGAAAAGATAAAAGAGGTGGAGCTTGGATGAACAATTGGCATTCACACTATAAAACTTCATCTGGTGAAATAAAACTTCCAACAGCTTATATTGTGGGTAATTTTCCACAATCAACAAATGAAACACCATCTCTTTTAAGACACTCTGATGTTGTAACACTTTTTCATGAAATGGGTCATGCTTTACATCATCTATTAAGTAAAATTGAAGAGCCATTTGTAAGTGGAATTTCTGGAGTTGCTTGGGATACTGTTGAGTTTCCATCGCAATTTTTAGAGTATTTTTCTTATGATAAAGAGGTTTTAAAACTATTTGCAAAACATCATATTACAAAAGAAGTTTTAGATGATGAATCAATAAATAAAATCATAAAAGCTAAAAATTTCCAATCTTCACTTTCAACATTAAGACAAGTTGAATTTGCTTTGTTTGATTTTAAACTATATCAAAAATTATACAAAACTGAAGATGAAATACAAAATTTATTAGATTCTATTAGAGAAAAATTCGCTGTAATAATTCCTCCTAGATATAATAAATTTCAAAATGGCTTTTCTCATATCTTTAGTGGTGGTTATGCGGCTGGATATTATTCGTATAAATGGGCAGAAGTTTTAAGTGCAGATGCTTTTTATATGTTTATTGATTCAGGGAATATTTTTAATAAAGAACTAGGCATCAAATATAGAGATACTATTTTATCTCAAGGTGGATCTTCTGATATGGACAAATTATTTTTTAATTTTGCACAAAGAGAGCCAAGTGTAGATTCTTTGTTAAAAATTGATGGAATTATTAGCTAAGTTTTGCAATAATAACACTAATAATAATTATAGCAACAAGGATTTAATAAAATGACAAACGCAGAAACAATTTTAAAACTAAATAATGCTTTAAGTACGCTAATAAAAGCGTATGAAGAACTTCAGGAAGATAACAATAGTCTAAAAAATAGAATAAACGAATTAGAAGATGAAGTATTAGATTTAGAAGCAGCAAAAGAAGATTTGGAAAAAAATGTTGATGAGTTTAAAAACCATACACAAGAAGATAATTCAAATATTAGTTCGATGTTAGGTAAAATTGAAAGTATTTTAAATAAAAAATCTAGTTCATCTAATACTTCATCTTCTGAAAAAATTGAAGAAAAAAAAGAGGAAAAAGAAGTAGCTAATACAACAACTCCATCAACACCTACAACGGGTAGTTTGTATGATAATGTTTTAGTAAAAGAGGATCCAAAAGAAGAATCAAATAGCAATAAAATTGATTTAAATAGAATGGCATCCTTATTAAATGGATTTAATCATTAATTTATTATGATTATTTCTGTAAATAAAAACTCTTTATATAGTACTTTTAGTGTAGAAAATTTTCAATCACTAGAAAGTGCTATTGATAGTATGGCACCTTCTTTGGTGGAATATTACTTATCTAGCTTTTGTGAACATAATGAAGATACTATATATTTAAATAAAAGAGATATTGAGGAAAAAGTTTCAATAGGTGAATATAACTTATATTTAGATTATAGTGAAAACATTTATTTAGAGCTTATCTCTTCATCAGAAGAGATACAAACTTTAAGTTTTTGGTAATTTTACAAATTAGATATTATCATATTTTCTATTCCTACGCATTGTCCGATATGTGGTAATAAAACAAATTCTACTTGTGGATATTTTTTTCTAAAATTTTCTAGTTCTTCAGGTATATCTTGAGTTACATGTTTTCCTGATGCTAAGAAATATGGAAATATTTTTATTTTTTTAAAATCATTTTCTATTATATTTTTTAATACTGTAGAAAATAGTGGTTCAGTTAATTCTAAAAAACCTAAAAAAACAGAAATATTACTACTTTTAGATTTTATTTTTTCAACAATATTTACTATTTCATCATTTGAACTTTTCATTTTACTTCCGTGTGCAACTATAATTAATGCTTCCATATTTATTCCTCGTATTTTTATTTTAGGATTATATCCACCAAAACTTTAATAAATAATACTTTATTCATTATATATTAAGTTTTATAACGATAAAGTTCAAAATGGTTATAAAGTTTTATATATAAGGAATAAAAATTGAGATTTATATCTGATTTAACTCTAATTGATGGAGAAAATTCTTTTTTATTAAAAAAAAGAATAGCTCTTTTAAAAGCTATTGATGAAGTTGGAAGTTTGAACTTAGCAGCAAAACTTGTTCCTTTAAGTTATAAAGGAGCTTGGGACATGATTGATGTGATGAATAATCTTTGTCCAATGCCTATTGTAGAAAAAAATACAGGAGGAGTAGGAGGAGGTGGAACTAAACTTACTCAATATGGAAAGAATTTAGTTAAAACCTATGAGATAATAGAAAAAGAGCATCAGAAATTTTTAGAAACAATATCTTTAGTTACTGATTTTGATAGTGGAAATTTAAAATTTTTTAGGAGATTTAATATGCAAATAAGTGCAAGAAATCAACTTTTAGGAATTATCCAAAAGATTGAAGTAGAAAAAGTTAGTGCAACAATTTATGTAAAATTAAAAAGTGGCTATGTTATGACCAGTGTTATTACGGTTGGAGCCATTGAAAATCTTGGATTAAAGGAAAATGACGAAGTTATTGTTATTATTAAATCAAATTCCATTTTTTTTAGTAAGGATGAAAAAATTAATATTAGTGCTAGAAATAAACTAAATGGAATAATAGAATCAATCCATCTAGGAGAAATTAATGCAGAAGTTATTTTGAATGTAAATGGAGATTTAATAGCAGGGGTAATTACAAAAAATGCTATAGATGAATTAGGATTAAAAGTTACAGATAAAGCAACAGCTATTATCAAGTCAAGTGATGTGATGATTGGAAAATAAAAAATTTAAATAAAGGATTTTGAAATGAAAAAGATAATTGGTGGATTAATTATAAGTTTAGGTTTAAGTGCAAGTTTATTTGCTGATACAATAAATATTTTTGCAGCAAGTAGTACAAAACTTGCTATGGAAGAGATAATAAAGAATTTTAAGACAAAAAATCTTAATGATGATATCATTGCTACATATTTAGGAACAGGGAAAGGTTATGCACAATTTGTAAATGGCTTTGATTATGATATTTTTATCTCAGCTGATACAACATACCCAAATAAAATTGTAAGCGATGGAAATGCAATAGGTGAACCTAAAGTTTACGCTTTAGGAGTTCTTGCTTTGTTCAGTAACAATAAAGAATTAATAAAAAAAGGTATTGAATCTTTAAAAGACGAAAAAGTAAAATATATATCAATTGCTAATCCCAAACTTGCACCATATGGCGTTGCAGCAATGGAAATTTTAGAAAACTATGATTTAAAAGAGTTAGTAAAAGATAAAATTGTTTTAGGAGATAATATTGCTCAAAGTATTCAATTTGTAGATAGTGGTGCAGCAGATATAGGATTGGTTGCTTTTTCATTAATTAAAAATATAAAAAAGCAAGATGAATATTTAGTTATAGATTCTTCAAAATATAAACAAATGGAGCAATCTTTTGTACTAACAAAATATTCAAGAAATAAACCATTAGCTACAAAATTTGCTTCTTTCATAATTTCAGAAGAAGCAAAAAATATATTTGATAAATATGGTTTTGGTATAAAATGAATAAATTAACAGGTTTTATAAAAGAGATAAAAACTTGTGATGAGATTATCCAACTCTTTATAGATGTAAATGATGAAATCTTTAGTTCTTTGATTTTATCTTCAAATGAAGTGTATAAAATTGATGAAAAAATAAATATTTTATTCAAAGAAACAGAGGTTATGGTAGGTACTATAACTTCTGAAGTAAGTGCTAGAAATACTTTTATTTCACCCATTTTATCGATTAAGGTAGGCGAAATTTTAGCTCAAATAGAGTTTGATTTTGATGGAATAAGAATATTTTCAGTTATCACTAAAGGTGCATTGTATGATTTGAAATGTAAGGTTGGCGATAAATTCAAATGGTTTGTAAAATCAAATGAAGTTTCAATTCAAAGGATAGTATAAAATGGAAAACTCTTTTTTTCAAACAATGAAATTGACTTTTGAATTAGCAGGAATTACTACTTTTATTCTGCTATTTATCGGGATTGCACTAGGATATTTCTTGTCGCAAACAAAATCAAAATTTAAACCTATTATTGAAACAATAGTTTCAATGCCTTTGGTTCTTCCTCCTTCTGTTTTAGGTTTTTATTTACTTATTGCTTTTAGTCCTAAAAATGCTTTTGGTGCTTGGCTTGAAGAGACTTTTTCTTTGAGATTAGTTTTTAGTTTTGAAGGATTAGTTATAGCTTCGGTTATTTTTAGTTTACCTTTTATGGTTCATCCTATTCAAAGTGGTTTTAGTAGTTTAAATAACTCTTTAAAAGAGGCATCTTTTATATTGGGAAAAAGTAAATTTGAAACTTTGTGGTATGTCCTTTTGCCAAATATTAAACCATCTTTATTAACAGGAATTATAATTACTTTTGCACATACAGTTGGAGAATTTGGAGTTGTTTTAATGATAGGTGGAAATAAAGTAGGAGAAACAAAAGTAGCTAGTATTGCTATATATGATGAAGTTGAATCCCTAAATTATGCTCTTGCAAATCAATATGCTTTTACTTTATTTATTATTTCTTTTATAATTTTACTTTTTGTATATTTAATAAATAAAAAAATGCTAAAAAGTGAGTTCTAAATGATAAAAATAGATATCAAAAAACCACTTTTTACAAGTGATGGAGTTATTGATTTAACTATCAATAAAGAGATAAAACAAGGTGAATTTATAACACTTTTTGGAAAAAGTGGAAGTGGAAAAACTACACTTTTAAGAATTTTAGCAGGGCTTGAAACGCCACAAAGTGGAAAAATCATAGTAAATAATGAAACTTGGTTTGACAGTTCTAAAAAAATAAATTTAATACCTCAAAAAAGAAATATTGGTTTTGTTTTCCAAGATTATACACTTTTCCCAAATATGAGTGTTAAACAAAATTTGCAATTTGCTTTAAAAAATAAAAAAGAGATACATAGAGTTAGTGAAATTTTAGAAATTATGGAGATAGAAAATCTCTCAAATACAAAACCTCAAAGCTTAAGTGGTGGACAAAAACAACGTGTTGCTCTAGCACGAACTCTAATGACAAATCCTAAAATATTACTTCTTGATGAACCCCTTTCAGCATTAGATAGTACTATGAGGTTAAAACTTCAAGAAGAGTTATCTTTTATTCATAAAAAATTTGACATTACTTCTATCTTAGTAAGTCATGATATTAGCGAAGTTTTTAAACTTTCCAATAGAGTTTTTGAAATTTCTTTAGGAAAAATAATAAAAGATGGAAATCCTAGTGAAGTTTTCTCAAATCAAAATATAAGTGGAAAATTCAAAATGGTTGCAGAGATATTAGATATTAGAAAAAGTGATATTTTATATATTGTTGAAGTTCTAGCGAACAATGAAATAATTAAAGTTACTGCTGTTGAAAATGAAATAAAAGAACTGAAAATAGGGGATAAATTGCTATTATCAAGTAAAGCCTTTAACCCTATATTGATAAAAATTTAACTACAGAAATTTTAAAATATTTCTGTAGTTTTTTTTAGCCTCTCTTTATCAAAATGTGTATATATCCTACTTGTATTAATATCTGCATGTCCTAAAGCTTCTTGAACTAAAATCAAATCATGATGCTTTTGATATAAAAGTGTAGCAAAACTATGTCTTAACATATGAGCTCCATTTTTCTCTTTTCTTATTCCTGCACTAATTAAAATATTCTCAACAATTCTGCTAATATAGGCTTGAGTTAATCTTTCTCCTTTTTGATTGCAAACTAGTAAGTCACTATTACAAACTCTCATATCCAACCAATTTTGAAGCTCTTTTTCAATAATTGTATTTTTTATCATCACAACTCTTGGTTTATTTCCTTTTCCTCTAATTTGGAGCATATAAACATTGTCTTCTTTGAAAATATCTTTGATTCTTAAATTTAAAATTTCACTAACCCTAATACCAGTATAAATAATAATTTTAATAATAAGCCTATTTCTAAAACCTGTATTATCTGTAAATTCAAAAGAATCAATAGCACTTAAAAATCTATCAATTTCATCTTTATTCATAAAAGAGGGGAGTTTTGTACCACTTTTTCCACTTAATCCTCCCCAATTCTTTAGTTCAATTTTAAATAAATATGAACTACTATCTTCATTTTGATTTTGTTTATCTATATAAGAAAACAAAGAAAGCAGAGCAATTCTATGGTTCTTTTTAGAAGCATCAGATAAAGAACTAGTTTGGCTAGCTAAAAAATCACTTAATAATTCTTCATCGATTTCTTTCATAGAATCAAGACCCAAATCAAGCATAAAATTGTATAGTTTAAATAGAGGATTAAAATATGTATTTATTCCAGATAAACCTATGTTTCTAGCTTCTTTTACGATGATTGCTAATTCATCAATAGATTTCGTTCCTTTCACTAATTGTTTAATAATTAATGCTAATTTTTGTTTATCATTTACTTGAGTATTTGAAAGAGTTGTAAGTTTATTTCTAATAAATCTTTCAATCCAAAAAAGAAAAGTTTTGTCAAAACTATTCATAAAATCTAATTCATATCTCATGTTTAATCCTATTTAATATTTTAGTTTGAAAATTACGGTTTTCAATACAACAATAAAAAGGAAGAATTTATTTTCTTCTTCCTTTTGAAAAATCGATTATATAATCTGCAATTTCATCTAAATGAACCACATCTTTTACTGCACCTGCTTGTATTGCTTTCATAGGCATTCCAAAAACAACACAACTCTCTTCATTTTGTGCAATAGTATAAGCCCCATTGTCATACAATTCTTTCATTGCTATTGTTCCATCATCACCCATTCCAGTCATCATAACAGCCATAGCACCTCCACCTACACAATTATTTACAGATCTAAATAATACATCAACACTTGGTTTATGCTGACTTACTTTTTTGGTATCTAAAAGTTTTGTTCTATATTCATTTCCATACTTTTCAATACTTAAATGCATATTTCCAGGAGCTAAATATCCATGTCCTTTTTCTAATATCATTCCATCTTTTGCTTCACAAACTACAACTTCAGAATTATCATTTAATCTATGTGCAAATGAATTTGAAAAACCATAAGGAATGTGTTGTGTTATTAAAATAGGTGGCAAATCACAAGGAAGTCTTTTAAAGACTCTTAATAAAGATTCAACACCCCCTGTTGAAGAACCTATTGCAATTATTTTCATTCCAGGGAAAGGGGCTGCTCTTAATGGAATAACTTCATCAGGATGAACCTTATATTCTATATTTACTACAGATGATGATACTTTTCTTAAAGCTTTAGGCTTTTTTAAAGTATATCTTTTTAATAAAAAGGTTAGGTTTAAAAGATTATCTTTTATTCTATGCTGAAAAGAATCCATTGATTCTCCAGTTTCTGGTTTAGAAATAAAACCAACTGCACCATCATCAAAAATATCATTTCCTCTAACACCCTCTCCTGATATTACAACAGCTGGCATAGGATGAAGTCTCATAAGATTTCTTAAAAAAGTTACTCCATCCATTTTTGGCATATTAATATCAATTGTTACTAAATCAGGTTCATATTCCTTGATTTTTTCACGTGCATCATATGCATCAGTTGCAACACAAACAACTTCAAACTCATCAATAGAATTTATCATATCTTTGATAATTCTTCGCATTGAGGGCGAATCATCTATTACTAAAACAGTATACACTTATTTTACCACCCTACTTTTATTTATTAAAAAAGCTCTATTTCCATCTGAGGTTCAGCCTCTTTTTTATCAATGCCAAATAATTCCACAGCTCCAACATATTCTTTGATAACAGGTGCTTTTGTAATTTCTTGTTGTAAAAACTTTTCATCAGATAAGATTTTAGTATCAGTTTCAGATTTTTGAGTAACTTTAATAAATGTTTCAAATTCATTAGCTAATAAAATTAATCTACCATGTTCACTACGTGTATGTTCGCTAATTAGTTTAAATCCTTCTGATTTACAAAAATCTTTAGCAAATTCTACGTTTCTAAATCCAATAGATTGAGCTGACATATTAATTTGCATAATATCTGCTCCTCCTGAGATTTTAGCAATCATATTACCTTTACTACAACCTAATTTATACATTTCATTAAGCATAGCCTCAACTGAATAAAGACCATATTTCATATCATCATTTGTGTTATTTGTTTTTGGTAGTAAGAAATGGTTCATACCTTTTATTTTTGTAACTTTGTCATAGAACATAATTGCTACACAAGAGCCTAATAAAGTCTTAAATGCTATTTGTTCGATATCATTACCAACGGCAAATTCACCACCAATTATAGTATGAGTACAATAACCTTTAGTTTTTTGAGTAAATCTAACAGCAGAAGTTTTTTCTATACTTCCATCTTTATGACCTATTACAATCATGTGATTTCCTTTTCTTTGACAAAAATATTTTGACCCACTCTTTTTACATAATTAACTAAATCTTGAGGGTTTTCAGAATGTCCTAAATATAGAGTTCCACCAATTTTTAAATATTTAAATAACTTTTTTAATATAGTATTTTGATCTTCTAATGAGAAATATATCAATACATTTCTACAAAAAATAACATCAAACTGATTTTTTGAAAATGGATAAGAAGAATCATTTAAATTCATTACTTGAAAATTAATCATCCTTTTTAAATCATCATTAACTTTAATTAAAACTTCTTCTCCAGAAAGATTCTTTTGAACCCTTCTCTTAAAATATTTTTGAGGCTTTATCCATGATGGAAACTCTTTTGATGATTTTGAATATCTATAAATTCCATTTGCTGCATACTGTAATACATTCGTATCTATATCTGTTGCAATTATTGAAGCATTTATATTTTTATTTAGCAATTCTTTTGTCTCTAAAACAGTCATTGCCATAGAATATGGTTCTTCTCCCGTTGAAGAAGCAGAACAATACATCTCTATTTTTGTTCCACTACTAGCAAAAGATGGAAGAACTCTATCTCTTAAATCAACAAAATGGAAATCTTCTCTAAAAAAATGAGTTTTATTTGTAGTAAAAGAATTGATAAACTCTGTTACTTTATTTCCTTGTTCTATAGAATCTAATAACTCCATTATATCACCAGAAAAAGAGCAATTTCTTTTCAACTTATCAATTCTATTTGAAATCATAATATCCTTATTATCAGCAAGCGTAATACCTGTTAAAGAATAAAGAAGTTTTTTTACTTTGTTATGAACATCTTGTGTAGTATAAGCCATAAATATTAAGAAGCCCTTTTTACACTATTCATATCTTTTTCAATTTTTATTTGAGCATTGATAATACCAACAACATCTAAAATAAGACCGATACTTCCATCTCCTCTAACAGTTGCTGCGCCAATTCCTTGGACACTTCTAAAGTTCTTATCCAAAGGTTTCACAACTACTTGATGTTGATTTAGAAACTCATCAATAGACAGAGCAACTTTTGTATTTCCTGATTTCACAACTATTAGCATCCCTTCTTCCAATCTATCAAAGCTTTTTTCAAAGCCAAATAATTGATGTAATTTAACAACAGGAATAAATTCTTCTCTCAACATCAATAAATCTTGTGTTCCATCGCCGATTTTTTTAATCATTTCTGCAGTTGGTTGTAAAGATTCAACTATTGAACTTAAAGGTAAAATATATTTTTGACTACCTACTCTTATATCTAAACCATCTAAAATTGCAAGAGTTAAAGGTAACATGATAGTTATAGTAGTGCCTACTCCTACATGAGTATCAAGCTTGATCGCTCCACCTAGTTTATGAATATTAGTTTTAACAACGTCCATTCCAACACCACGACCTGAGATATCAGTGATTTGATCAGCAGTTGAAACCCCAGCTCCAAAAATCAACATTGCTTTTTCATTATCAGTCATGGTACTGTATTGATTTTCATCAATTTGACCTTGTTCCAATGCTCTTTGTGCAACTTTATCAGAGTTTATTCCTTTACCATCATCTTCAATAGTGATAATCATCTGACCATTTGCTTGTTCTGCTGAAATACTAATTGAACCAACTTCTGGTTTTCCTGTTAGTTCTCTCTCTGCTGGAGTTTCTATTCCATGGTCTAAAGAATTTCTAATAATATGCATTAACGGATCGGTTAACCCTTCAATCATCGCTTTATCAATTTCAACATTATCTCCATAATGTTTAAATTCAACTTTTTTACCAAGTTTTTTTGAGATATCTCTTACAACTTTAGGGAATTTTGAATAAATAGAATCCATTGGGACCATTCTAATACTCATGATTGAATCTTGCATATCTCTAATATGTCTTTCGAGTAATTCTAATCTTTCAAGAACAGAGTTTCTTGTTTTTGTTTCATCAATTGTCGAAGAAAACTGTGTAAGCATCGCATTTGTAATAACTAAATCACCAACATTATTCATTAATAAATCAATTTTATCTAAATTTACTCTTATACTATTATTATTATTTGATACAGATTTTTTAGCTACACCTGATTCTTCATTATCATCAGATGGAACAGCTACTCTTTGTTTTTTCATAGCTACTTCTTTATTTATAGTTTCCGTAGGTTTTATAAATAAATTTTCTTGTTCTTCAATGTCATTACTATTCATTACAGAATCAGCTGAAAGCTCAGGCATATCGTCAAAGAAACCAAAATTTTCTTTATCTTCACTTGAAAGTTTAAAGTCACTATCTTTTGTATTTTTTGAAATATTTTCTAAATCGTCATCATAAAAACCTATGTTTTCATGAGCTTCATCCATATCATCATCTGCAAAAATACCATAAGGTTTATTTTTATTATCTCTTTGTTCATTCAAATCATCATCAAAAAAACCAAAATTATCACTATCTAAAACAACAGGTGTCTCTTTCTTTATTTCAATTTTTGGTTCCACTTTTTTTTCTATAACGTGTTCTACTTTTTTTGCTATATTAGTTCCGTTTGAATAAGCTCTAATCTCTTCGAGTAAAGTACTAGTCATTTTTGTAAATGTTTCTCTATCTAATTTATCAGCAACTTCAAGATCTAAAAGTTCTTTCATAACATCAAGACCATCTATTAAAGTTTCAGCCATCTCAGGGATAAACTCTATTTTATGATTTCTTAATTTATCCATCAGATTTTCAACATCATGTGTAAATTCAGCAAATAAGGCAAGTTCAACAGATGCACCACTTCCTTTTAGAGTATGAACATCTCTAAAAAGTTGCCCCATCTCTTCATCTGTTAAACTACCATTATTTTCAGCTTCTAAAAGTACACCATCTGCTGATTCAAAAAGTTCAACAGCTTCTTCAAGAAACATCTCTCTATATTTAGAAATATCAAACGACATAAGTGCTCCTTTAATTTTATTATCTACTCAATACTATGTTTACTGCTTTTAAAAGTTGATCTGGAACAAATGGTTTAACAATCCATCCAGTAGCACCTGCTGCTTTACCTTTAGCTTTCATTTCATCACTTCTCTCAGTTGTAAGTACCAAAATTGGTTTCTTAGAGTATTGTGGCACTTTTCTTAATTCACCAATAAGTGTCAATCCATCCATATTTGGCATATTAACATCTGTAATTACTAAATCAAAGTCTGCAGCCTTTGCTTTTGCTAAACCATCTACACCATCAACAGCTTCAGTTACATCAGTGTAACCTCCTTCATTTAATGCATAATTCAACATATCTCTTAGCATTGTAGAATCGTCTACGATTAAAAGCTTAGCCATATAAACCCCTTAAGTTTTCTTTATAAAAAATTATTTTTACCATACTAACGTAAGAAATATTAATTTAGGATTAGACTTTAGAGTAAATTGTTAAGTTTATTAGTTAAATTATTAAAATGAATATTTATAGAAAGGGAAAAGTAAGGAAATTAATCCTTACTCAAGAATTAATTCGAAGATAGTTCTATTCTATCTTTTTTTACTTTTAGAACTTTTACTTCAATTTCTTGACCAACAGACAGAATATCAGAAACATTATTTACTCTCTCCTTTGAAATTTTAGAAATATGTAAAAGCCCTTCTCCACCTTTTGCAAGTAAAATAAATGCACCAAAATCAACAACTCTTTCAACTTTTCCAAGAACTACTTCATCAACTTGATACAATTTTTCAAAATCAATATTTTTTGGTGAATCTTTTCTTGCAGAAGCATTATTTGAAATAGATTTTATATGTTCACAAGCATCTAAAACATTTTGTTTATTTCCACCACTCACTTTTACAGTTCCATTATCTCTGTCTAAATCTATAGAAACTGTAAACTTCTCTATAATTTCTTTTATTGTCGCACCTGCTTTTCCTATAATTACCATTATCTTACTAGGATCTATTGCAAATTGTTCAACTAAAGGTAAAGCTTCACTTGCAACAATGTCAGTTGCTGCTTCTTCCATTAAAGCTAAAATATGAATTCTTCCTTCTTTTGCTTGTAATAATGCTTCTTTTAAAACGGTTAACTCAATTCCTCCAAGTTTTATATCCATTTGTAAAGCTGTAATTCCTTTTTTTGTACCAGCAACTTTGAAATCCATATCTCCATCGTGGTCTTCAAGTCCCATAATATCTGTCAAAACTGAATATTTATCTCCCTCAACAACCATTCCCATAGCAACACCTGCTACTAAATCAGAAATAGGAACGCCTGCTGCTTTTAAAGCTAAAGAACCTCCACAAACTGTTGCCATTGATGAAGAACCATTTGATTCAAGTATTTCAGAAACAATTCTTACTGTTTCATTATAATCATCATCAATTGTAGACTCTAAAGCTTTTTTTGCCAAGTTTCCATGACCTAATTCACGTCTTCCAATTCCAAACATAGGTTTGGCTTCTCCTACAGAAAAACCTGGGAAATTATAATGAACCATAAATCTTTCCATTGATGTAGATTTATCGGTTAAAATTTCATACATTTGTCCATCTTTAGGTCCAGCAATTGTTCCTATTACTAAAGCTTGAGTTTCACCTCTTGTAAATAAACAAGAAGAGTGAGTTGAAGGTAAAATATTTGTTTCAATTGAAATTGGTCTTACATCTTTAAGCCCTCTTCCATCTGCTCTTACCTTATCATTTACGATCATATTTCTAACTATTTCTTTTTTTACAATTGAAACTGCTTCATAAATTACAGAAAATTCTATTTCATTTGAAGAACAATAATCATTTGAAGAAATCATTTTTGCAACATCTTTTAATTGAGTTGCTCTTTCACTTTTCGCTAATTTTTTTATAGCTTCTTTAATTTCATTTGAAAAATTATCTCTTACATAATTAATAACTGATTCGTTGATTGTAAACTCGATTAGCTCAACTTCAACTTTTTCTTTACTTGAAATTTCAAAGCCTTTTTCATAAGTTAAATTTGCCTCTTTTAATGCTTCTTGCGCAAAAGCAATAGCTTCCACCAAAGTGTCTTCATTCATTTCATTTGCATTATGAATTTTTGTAAATGCTTCAATATCAACTTCAACTAATTCACTCGAAGAGATAGTTTTCATCTCAATCATTAATAACTCATCTTTAGAACCAGCTACATATAAATCTAAAGTCGAATTAGCCATTTCTTCGGGTGTTGGATTAATGATATAGTTATTTTCAATTCTTCCAACTCTTACACCACAAACAGACTTTTTAATAGGAAGATTTGAAGTATATAAAGCAGCATTTGCAGCATTTAAAGCTAAAGCTTGTAAATCTACATTTTTATCAGCACTTAAAACCATTACAGTAATTGTTGTGGGATAAACATAACCTTTAGGAAAAAGTGGTCTTAAACTTCTATCAATTACTCTTGATGTTAAGGTCTCAAAATCACTTGGTTTTCCTTCTCTTTTTATAAAACCACCTGGTAATTTTGCAGCTGCATAAGTTTTTTCTATATATTGAACTGTTAATGGAGTAAAATCTTCGCTTACAGGATTATCAAATTCACTTACAACTGTAGCTAATACAACTGCATTTCCTATTTTTGCTAATACTGAGCCATTTGCTTGTTTAGCTACTTTTCCAAATTCAAAAATCTCTTGTTTCCCATTTAATTCAAACTCACATACTGTTGACATTTTATTTATCCTTTATTTATTTTCTCTATATCTTCAAAGCTAACATCATCTAAACTATCATAATAAAAGTTTATTGCTATAAAATGATCTAACTTTTTAATAAAATATAAATCATCAGCAATTGATTCAATCGTTGGGATGCTAGCTGTTGGTAAAATTGGAGTTGCTACTGAAATAGATTTTGCCTTTAAATTAATAGCTGTTTTTATACAAGCCATCATCGTTAATCCTGTATTAATACCTTCATCAACTATCAATACATTTTTATTTTCTAATTTTTCAATTTTCTCACCATGTCTAAATCTATTTACTCGTTGAGTAATAGATTCATCAAAAACCTGTTTTGATTTTGAATATACATAATCTAAACTTATATTAAATGCTTTTACTAACTCCTCATGTATTAAAACTTCTTCATGTTCTGTAACAACTGCTATTTCACACTCTTCATTATTAGGTGCATAAATTTTTTCTGAAAACATAATATCCCATTTTGCACTCAATGTTTCTGCAATAATTTTTGCTATTTCAAAACCACCATAAGAACTAGATATTACAGTCCAATCTTCAAGTTTCATACTATCGATTGGTAAAACATCAAGTAATCTATAGGCTGCAACTTCTCTATTTTTAAAATATATTCCATCTGGATTCATCAATTATTATCTTCCATTTTATATTTTTGTTTAATTCCTCCAATTGGTTTTAATAACAAATTTACAAAAAATATTCTTTGATCTATTCCTTCTGGATTAATTGAAGATGAGGGCAAAATTTCATTTTCATAACTAAAGTCTAAATTCCAACAACTATCATCTACATTTAACGCGACACCTTGTCTATTTCTTATCTTCTCAATCATATTATAATTTTCATAATAAGAAACCTTATAATCCTTCGAAATTTTATAAGATGTATTTACTCTATAAGATTCTAAATCTTCTTTATTTGAATTTTCAGTCTCTTTAGATTCGTAATAACCAAGAGTCAAAGAGATATCATCGTAAGTCAAGGTACTATTTGCACTATTTTCAATAAATTCACTATCTTGAACATTATAAACGGTTTTTCCAGAAATACTCCCATAATCATGATTCACTTTTACATAGTTTTCATAATTTTGTAGTTTTGGACTATCCATTTCATCATAAAGGATAGATTGTGACATTTTATGATTAATCAGTTGTTTTAAACTCTCTTTCCCATACAAAGATTGATTTAAAGATAAATCTATATTTTTTTCTTCTTGAATGATTGGGAAAGCCTTTAGTTCTTTTCCTTTTGTAGTATCTTTGTCAACTGTAATATCATACAAATCACCATCTTCTTTTAAATTTTTTGGTACTGAATATTCAGCATTTAAATTCATTGTGTGTAAATAATCATCATAAGGTTTGATTAAATCACTTCCAACAGCTACTGAAGTTCTATTTTGTATTAAATTACCATCCTCATAACCAAAAGTAGTAAAATTATCATAATCATATTTGCTAACCACAGTTTTATTTTCAACAGTTAGATACATATAGTCATCCATAAAATATTTACTATAACTAATAGGGAGGCTTACTTCATAAACATTTGCTGTTAAGCCTTCAGGTCTTGTATAATTCATAAATTTTGTATCAACTGAATATACTAAATTTTCGAGATAAAACTCTTTGTTATATGAATGAAATTGTACTTGTGGTAACTCTTGTAAAGTTGTTTTATTAGGAATATTTGGATCAGTGTTTATATAATATCTTGCATAAGTTCCTGTATAATAATCAGGAGTATTATAAAAATAGTTTATTTTTGATTCAACTTTTTTATCAGTTGAAATAGTAGTATCATCATTTTCTAAAGTTATATATTCAACATCATTTAAATAATTTAAAGAAGCAAATAATCCATCATCATTTTTTGAATTAGAAAAAATATCTCTTCTACTATAATCTATATTTGCACCATAATGTTCACTATTTTCTAGTAAATTTTCTTCTTTATACTCTTCCTTTTCCTTAAAAAAACCTGTTTTTATGTTTAATGTAGAATTAGGAGAATCCGCATATCTAAAATAAGAATAAGCACCTCCACCTCTTAACGTTCTAATTTGTGGTACAAGCTCTAAATCATAATTCTTAGCTGGTGCAAAAAATATAGGTTGAGAGTAATAAATACCTTCTGTTTTAGAAAATCCTAAAGTTGGAAGTAAAAGACCTGTTCTTCTGGTTTTATCTGTTGGAAAACCTAAATATGGACTATAAAAAACAGGGAAATTTTTAATATACAATCTTGGATTATACGCGTTCATCCATTTATCTTCTATATCATAGTCAATAGAACTAGCTTTTATACTCCAAATTGGGTCTAAGCAATCACATGATGAGATAATAGAACTATCTAAATTTACTAAGCTCTTTTCTTTTGTCGAGTATTTTGAATTTACCCAAATATTATTTGTATTTTCATATAAAAAAGTTGGATTTTGATTAGAAACATCATTTTTTAGATCCATAAAAGCATAATTACTTTGTGTTTGGATCGTATTATCTTTTATTATTAAAACATTTCCAAATAACTCAAAAGTTTCTTTTTCTTTATCAAATATGATTTTATCTGCACTCAAATAATATGTAGGAGAAAAAACAACAACATCTCCAAGAGCGTTAACTATATTATCTTTAGCATCAATATTTTTAGCAACTAACTGAAATTTTTCATTTTTTATTTCTTGAGCTTGTAAAAAAGATGCTGTAATTAATAAAAATGTAATTATTCCTTTATGCATTAACTACCAACGTTTTTCCAGTTATATCATGAAAAGTTTTTCTTCCTTCATTGAAAAATCCTATTAAAAAACCTATATAAAAAAACATTTCAGAAAATATTCTTCCAATAGCTCTTAAAAAAGATGAAAAAAGTGAAACTCTATTCCAAGAATTAGAATCAATAACTCTAATTTTTGCAACAATTTTCCCTACAGTTGAGCCATAATACCAAATAAAAAAAGTATGATAAAGAACTTTTAATACAATTAATGGCATCACTAAATCAGTTTTTATTAGTTTCATCATAGCTTCTGAATCATGGCTAACAGACATAATATTTCCCCAAAAAATAACTATAAGAATAACAGTCAATAACAAGTCATCTATAATATAGGCAAATGCACGTGAACGCATTGAAGCTAATTGAAGATTTGTACTATTATCTTGCATAAATTTTTACTTTAAGGCTTGATATGCAATATCTAATCTACATTTTTTACCAGCAAAATGAACTTGTCCACATAAGGTATAAGCTCTATCTCTAGCCTCTTTTATAGATTTTCCAAAACCAACACAAACAAGTACTCTTCCACCTGTTGCCATTAATTTATCATCAATTTTTTCAACACCTGCATAAGAAATATGTGAATTTTCAAGTAAATCAGCATCTACTATTTTATCTACAATAATTTCAGCAGGTGTACTTGAGCCATAAGGATAATTTCCACTTGCCATTACAACACCAACACTAAACTCATTTTTAATTTTAATATCTAATTTGTCAAGTTGTTTTGTTGCACCTTTATAAAATAGTTCAGAAACAGGAGTTTCTAATAAAGGCATTAAAATTTCGCATTCTGGATCACCAAATCTTACATTATATTCTAAAATAATTGGTTCACCACGTACAACCATAACTCCAATAAATAAAACACCCTCAAATGGAGCATTTTCTTGTTGCATTCCTTTTAAAGTTGGTTTGATAACTCTTTCTTCAATTTTTTTATAAATATCATCATTTACAAGTGGTGTTGGAGCGTAAGCACCCATTCCACCTGTATTTGGTCCAGTATCACCATCCCCTATTCTTTTGTGATCTTGTGCTGCTGGTAATACTTTATAATTTTCACCATCACAAATAGCAAAAACAGATAATTCATAACCATCTAAATACTCTTCAACAACTACAGATGTTCCAGCATCTCCAAATGAAGCTCCTGAAAGCATATCTGAAACTGCTGTTTTTGCTTCATCTTTTGATTGAGCAATAATTACACCTTTTCCTGCACATAAACCATCTGCTTTTACAACTATTGGTAAATTCATTGTTTCAATAA
>ERZ724503.319-NODE-319-length-19643-cov-20.637074_pt1 | contig 19643 bp, 17 predicted proteins | sample MGYA00376036_ERZ724503 | MGnify/ENA primary metagenome ERZ724503 (study PRJEB28724, sample SAMN07190885) | wastewater metagenome | isolation source: influent of sewage treatment plant in Hong Hong | place: Hong Kong | collected 2016-03-17 ...
ATGACTGAATAAGGAGAAAGCAATGGCTTTTGGTGAAGAAAAACACAAGAAATCAACATTTGAAATAGTTACTTTAGTAATTGTTGTCGTGATGGTAGTCGCGACATTAGCAGGCTTGATTTTACCAGCAATCAATGCATTGATGAATTAAGAAACTGTATTCATAGTTCAGCTCTTCTATCTAAGGCTAGTTTTTAAGCTACTCAACGTTTGTTTTTTCAAGATACTGTCAGTATTTCTTAAAAAAAACGGCATTGATACCTTAAAAATGGTTTCTTATTTATTAGCACTTTGTTTGTGAATACAGGATATAAAACGCTATTAAGCGTTTTTTTCTAGGAAAGAATAGGTTAATTATGAGTATGTTTTTAGATACTGCTAAGATTAAGGTCAAGGCAGGTAAGGGAGGCGATGGGATGGTTGCCTTCCGTCGTGAAAAGTATGTACCAAATGGCGGTCCTTGGGGCGGTGACGGTGGTCATGGTGGGAATGTTATCTTTGTTGTAGATGAAGGCTTGCGTACCCTAATGGACTTCCGTTACAACCGTCGCTTTAAGGCTGACGATGGCGAAAAGGGGATGACCAAGGGCATGCATGGTCGTGGTGCGGAAGATTTAATTGTTCGTGTACCGCAAGGAACAACTGTGCGTGATGCTGATACAGGAAAAATTATTACAGACTTGGTTGAGAATGGGCAGGAATTCGTTATTGCCCACGGTGGTCGTGGTGGTCGAGGAAATATTCGCTTTGCGACACCTAAGAACCCAGCACCAGAGATTTCTGAAAATGGGGAACCTGGTGAGGAGCGGAACCTTGAATTGGAATTAAAAGTCCTTGCTGATGTTGGTCTAGTTGGTTTTCCATCTGTCGGGAAGTCAACTCTCCTCAGTGTGATTACAGCAGCTAAACCTAAGATAGGTGCCTACCATTTTACAACCATTGTTCCCAACTTAGGAATGGTGCGGACCAAGTCCGGCGAATCATTTGCAGTGGCAGATTTACCTGGTTTGATCGAAGGTGCTAGTCAAGGTGTTGGATTGGGAACGCAATTCCTGCGTCACATCGAGCGGACACGTGTTATCTTGCATGTTTTGGATATGTCCGCTAGTGAAGGTCGGGATCCTTATGATGACTATGTGGCCATCAACAATGAGTTGGAAACTTATAATCTTCGTTTAATGGAGCGCCCTCAAATTATTGTTGCCAATAAGATGGACATGCTAGAGGCAAAGGAACATCTGGAAGAGTTCAAGAAAAAATTAGCAGCCAACTATGATGAGTTTGAAGAATTGCCACAGATTTTCCCAATTTCTGGTATTGCTCATCAAGGTCTGGAAAATCTACTAGAAGCAACAGCAGAATTACTTGAAAAAACACCAGAGTTCCTGCTTTATGATGAAGATGACTTTCAAGAGGAAGAAGCATATTATGGCTTTCATCCTGATGAACCAGAATTTGAGATCAGTCGTGCAGATGATGCAAGTTGGATTCTATCTGGTGACAAGTTGGAAAAACTCTTTACAATGACCAACTTCGATCGCGATGAGTCAGTCATGAAATTTGCTCGCCAGTTACGTGGCATGGGTGTTGATGAAGCTCTTCGAGCGCGTGGAGCTAAGGATGGGGATATCGTCCGTATTGGCAAATTTGAATTTGAGTTTGTGGACTAGTGAAAAAGTCCAGTGGACTTTTTCAGCTGGTCGCCTTGAAATACGAAAGCGACCATGTCTGGGGGACAGTTTTAACCCGAGCCTAAAAATTCAAAAGCGAGGAAGCCAGGGATTTTTTCAGTCCAAGCCAGAAAATTCGAAAGCGAGGTAAGCAGTTTGACTGGGAGTTAACTTGCTAGTCAAACTACGCCAAGTCCTAGGGGAACTTGGCTAGCTAATTTACTAATTTTGTTCCGTTAGGGACGGTTGATTGTGAATAAGTAATAATAAATTGGAGGTCTTTATGGGTGATAAGCCGATATCCTTCAAGGATAAAAATGGGAATTTTGTTTCGGCAGCCGATGTTTGGAATGCTGAAAAATTAGAAGAACTTTTTAACAAGCTCAATCCCAATCGCAAGCTACGATTGGAACGCGAGCGTTTAGCTAAAGAGCAAGAAAAGAGTAGTTAGATAGTTTTATCTTTCCGAAAAATGGTCCATTGGACCATTTTTTTGTTAGATTTTGATATACTAGACATAGTATATTCAGGAAAGAATGAGAACGAAAGATGGAATTGGTCTATACAGATATTCGAAATCCTCTGACGCAGTATTTAACGGATACCGCAGCAGAATTTGCTAAGGAAGGTAAGCGAGTTTTTTACATTGCTCCAAACTCTCTATCCTTTGAGATGGAGCGCAAGGTCTTGGAATACCTGCCTGAACAGGCAACTTTTGATATTATCGTGACCCGTTTTGGGCAATTGGCCCGCTATTTGATGATTGATAGGAAAGAAGCAGGTCAACCGCTGGATGATGTTGGTCTGGCTATGATTTTCTTTCGTGTTCTATCGCAATTTGATGATGGCGACTTGAAAGTCTATGGTCGTTTACAGAAAGATTTTGGTTTTATTAACCAGCTAGTTGCTTTATACAAAGAATTGCAACGGGCAAATATGTCTATTCTGGACTTGGAAGCCATGGAGTCACCAGATAAACAGGCTGATTTGGTAAAGATTTTTCTGGCTGTAACTGAAATTTTGTCCAAAGAAGGCTTTGAGCATCAGTCTAAGTTAGCACAGCTGACTAGCTTGGTGGAAACTGGTCAGTTGGATGAGCAGTTGAAGAACATTGTGCTGGTGGTAGACGGATTTTCTCGTTTTTCGGCAGAAGAAGAAGCTTTAGTAAGTGCTTTAAATGAACGGGTGTCGGAAATCCTGATTGGTGTATATGCCAGCAAGAAAGCTGTGCAAGCCGCCTATGCGGAAGGGAACGTTTATCAAGCTAACGTTGACTTTTTACGTCAGTTATCAGCGCAGTTCCAGACTAAGGCTACTTATATTGGTCAAGAGCCAGTCTTGGACAGTATCGGTAAATTTTCAAAGAATATGGAAGCCTATTATGACTACAGCGGGACCATGCTTGACTTGACTCCAGCAGACCAAGAAAAAATCCAACTCTGGGAGGTTGTTAACCAAAAAGAAGAGGTGGAGCAAGTTGCGACTGCAATTCGTCAGCATGTGCATCAAGGTGCTCGCTATAAAGACATCTTGTTGCTTTTGGGTGATGTGGATAGCTACAAGTTGCAGATTGGCAAGATTTTTGACAAGTATGATATTCCTTACTATTTTGGCAAGGCAGAGGAGATGAGTCATCATCCGTTGGTCCATTTTGTGGAGTCCTTGGAACGCTTACGTCGCTATCGTTTCCGTGCGGAAGACCTGCTCAATCTCCTCAAATCTGGTTTGTACGCCAGCATTTCACAAAAGGAGCTGGACCTATTTGAGTCTTACATCCTCTTTGCGGATATGAAGGGGCAGGCTGCTTTTTCGAGGGCTTTTTCGGTCAATGGCAGAGCAGACTATGATGCTGAAGTCATCAAGGAGAAAAGGCTTGTCTATGATTTGAATGTCTTGGAACCTCTACGTGCTAAGATTATGGAGCCTTTGAACCAGCTGTTTAAGGCAGGTCCCCAATCAGGTGCCAGTTTGCTTGAAAAATTCATGGCCTTTTTGGAGGCAATTGAGCTTCCTAAAAATATGGAAAAAATGTCTCGAAATTTGAGTGAAGTAGAGCAAGAAAAAGAAGAGCAGGTCTGGAAAAGTTTTACCCATATTCTAGAGAATTTTTATCAGATTTTCGGAAAAGAAAAATTAAAAATGGATGATTTTCTGGCTATTTTACAGGCTGGTATGCAGGCCAGTCACTATCGTACCGTTCCTGCAACGGTTGATGTGGTCAATGTCAAATCCTATGATTTGATCGAGCCGCACACTGCAAAGTATGTTTATGCTATCGGGATGGGCCAGTCTAATTTTCCAAAAGTTGCTAAGAATACCAGTCTATTGACAGAAGAAGAGATGGAAAAAGTCAACCTTGTTTCGGCTAGTTCTTCACGTTTTGATTTGGTCAGCCGAGAGAATATCAAGAAGAACCATGCTGCTATGATGTCTCTGCTTAATTCTGCGACGGAACAGTTAGTTATTTCTACTCCTCAGATTTATAACGAAGGTGAAGATAGTCTCTCCCCTTATATTAAAATTCTCCAAAAAATGGGGCTGAAATCCGAAGAACGTGGACGGATTAAAAGACTTAGTCCTCAAGACATCGGTCACTACAAGAGTCTCTTATCCCGATTGATTGAGTCGGAAAGACCATCTCTTGATAATGAAGAATGGGAAGGGGAGACGGCCTTCTGGACAGTCTTGGTTCACCATTTGAAGAAGAAATTGGAGTCGCAAGGCATTGAAATTCCGACCATTACTGGTGATATTGCTTCTAAACAACTTTCAGATGAAACCTTGGCTGCTTTATATCCAGAGGATAAACCGCTCAATCTTTCAGCATCCAGCTTGACCAATTTCTACAATAACCAATATCTTTACTTTGTCCGTAATGTTCTTCGCCTGCGGGAACAGGAATCCATCCATCCGACTGCCTTTCAGCATGGTTTGTTCTTGCATCGGATTTTTGAACGAGTGGTCATGGACCAATCTGAGCTAGATTTTGATCAAAAAGTGGACAAGGCCATCCTGCGTACACGTGACGAGGCAGAATTTGCTATGTTTTATAACCAGGATGCGGATTCTCGTTATACGGAGGAGGTGCTGGATAAGATTGCTCGCTCCAGTGCGACCATTTTGCGGAATAATGATTTGGTTGAAATTGATGGTCAGGAAAAGAGTTTCCGTCAGGATAAGGCGCTAGTTTTTGACCTTCAAAATGGTAAGAGTGTGCATGTAAATGGTACCATTGACCGCTTGGATACCTTACAAATCAATCAGGCTGTTGGCGTTGTGGATTACAAGTCCAGCGACCAATCTTTTTCAGTTGGGGATTTTTACAATGGTCTTAAACCTCAGTTGGTGACCTATCTGGCAGCCTTACAAGAGCTGGATGAAACCAAGGATAAACCTGTTTTTGGAGCCATGTATTTGCATTTGCAGGATCCAATTATCAAATTAAAGGATACGAAGAATTTAGAACAGCTAGAAGTAGCTGCCAATACGAGCTTGGTTTACAAGGGGCTTTTCTTGAAGGAGGAAAGTCTGGGTCTCAATCATTTTTATCAGACTCGTAACCAACTCTATACGGAAGATGAGTTTGTAGTTTTATTGAACCACAACCAAAAACTCTACAAACAAGCTGCCATGGACATCCTGGATGGTCGCTTTGCTATTAACCCTTATACCAAAGATGGGCGTTCGGTGGCAGGTGAGCAGCTGAAGGCAATCACTGGTTTTGAGGCGGATCGGCACATGGGCATGGCACGGCGGATGGTCAAAGAGGCCAAGCGTCAAGATTGGATGGAACGAATGAAAGGAGGTCAGGACTAATGGCTTTTGAAGAATTTTTAAGTGCTGAAGAAATCAAGGCTATGCAGCTGGCGGAAGCCAATTCTGATAAGCAACAAAAACGCACACCTGAGCAGATTGAAGCCATCTACACGCACGGTCAGAATGTTCTGGTCTCTGCATCGGCTGGTTCAGGAAAGACCTTCGTCATGGTTCAACGGATTTTGGATAAGTTGAAGCGTGGCGTCGGGATTGACCAGCTCTTTATCTCGACCTTTACAGTCAAAGCGGCTGGTGAATTGAAGGAGCGGATCGAAAAAAATCTCAATGAAACCATTGCGAAGACGACGGATATGGAATTGCGACGGCATTTGTCTGCCCAGTTGGCGGATTTGACCAAGGCGGATATTGGGACCATGGACTCCTTTACGCAGAAATTGGTGACAACCTATGGTTATAGCCTTGGTATTTCTCCACAGTTTCGGATTTTACAGGATGAGACAGAAAAAGCGAGTCTGAAAAAAGAGGTTTTCGATCAGCTCTTTGCAGATTATCTTGAACAGGATGAAAATGGTGCATTCCGCAAACTGGTTCGCAATTTTTCGGGCAACCGTAAGGATAACAGTGGTTTTCGTCAGGTTGTTTATCAGGTGCATGATTTTAGCCAATCGACGAGCAGTCCAACTAAATGGCTGAAAGAGCAAGCTGTTCAAGCTGATTTGTACAGTCAAGAGCGTATTGAGCAGATGTTAGAGCAGGGCTTTAAGGAAAAAGTTTTAGAGAAGCTCTATCAAGCTGCGGATTTCTTCCGCTACCATGTGGAATGGGGCAGAAATGACTTTGGTTCTGCTAAGTATTTTTCAAGCGTTGAAGATGTAATCGAATTGTTAACTGGTATAGACCAACTGGAATCCAAGCAGTTGATGGAGCGGGTTGAAAGAATCCTTCTCATCAATGACCAGTCCAGAGGCAAGGGCCTGACCAATGCCAATCGACCAAAAGATGAGCATTTGTTAGCCTTTAAAGAAGAATACAATGCTGGCAAGAGTCAGATTATCTCAGGACTACGAGATTTGGGTCAGGAAGTTTATGAATTGACCCTGCTGAAAGATTATCAGGATCAAGCTGTGCCCTTGCTGATATTATTACGTGACTTTGTCTTGGATTTTTCGCAGGCTTATCTGAATGTAAAAATCAAGGAAGCAGCCTTTGAATTTGGCGATATTGGGCATTTCGCTATTCGTATTTTAGAAGAAAATGCGGACATCCGCCAGTTTTTCCAAGAAAAATACCACGAAGTCATGGTAGACGAGTACCAGGATAACAACCATAGCCAAGAGCGAATGCTGGACCTGCTGTCTAACGGTCACAACCGCTTTATGGTGGGCGACATTAAGCAATCCATCTATCGATTCCGTCAGGCGGATCCAATGATTTTCCAAGAGAAATTTGAACTGTATCAGGCAAATCCTCAGGCTGGGAAATTGATTTTGCTCAAGGAAAACTTCCGTAGTCAGATTGAGGTCTTGGAGGCAACAAATGCTATTTTCACGCGCCTGATGGACCGCCAAGTAGGGGAAATCAAGTATGATGACACCCACAGTCTAGTAGCAGGTAGTCCAGGTCAAAAAATTGCCCAGCCCAAGCATGAGATGGAATACTTCATTTACGACCAGCAGGAAAGCGCAAATTCTTCAATGGATGCTGAGGAGGAAGCACCTCTGACTGCTGGTGAAATTGAGGTCGTTGCAAAAGAGATTATTCGTCTTCACAATGAAGAAGGAGCAGACTTCAAGGACATCACTCTATTGGTGCAAAAACGGACGCACAATGACCTCATTATGTCCATTTTTGAAAAACATGGGATTCCTATTGTGGCAGATGGCGGAGCAGCCTCCTATCTGCAATCTTTAGAAGTCATGATCATGCTGGATACCTTGCGAGTTATCAATAACCCACTCAATGACTATGCCCTCGTTGCCTTACTTAAATCGCCCATGTTCCGATTTGATGAGGATGAGCTGACACGTATTTCCTTGCAGGATGGGACAGGTTTCTTTTACCAAAAAATTGAAGTAGCCCAACAAGAAAGTGGGCAACATCCTGAACTTATATCAGGAGAGTTGAAGAAGAAAATCACGGATTTCTTGTCTATTTTGGAAAACTGGCGTGCCTATGCCAAACTGCATTCTATTTATGACTTGATCTGGAAGATTTTCAATGAAAAATTCTACTATGACTATGTCGGTGCTCTCCCAAATGGCAGCAAGCGTCAGACCAATCTATATGCACTAGGTCTGCGTGCCAACCAGTTTGAAAAAACAGGCTACAAGGGCTTGTCTCGCTTCATCGCCATGATTGACCGTGCCTTAGCAAATGACAAGGACTTGGCAGATGTACAAGAGTTTCTACCGCAAAATGCTGTACAGCTTATGACGATTCACAAGTCAAAAGGTTTGGAGTTTAAATATGTCTTCCTCATGAACATCGATAAGCGATTCAACTTGGAAGACCATTATCAGTCAGTCATCATCAGCCGGAAAAATGGTCTAGGCATTCAATATTTAGCGGATATGAAAGATAAGGTAAATAGCCCATTACCCCAGGTTCGAGTCTTAATGAACACCCTTCCTTATCAAAATAATCTCCAAGAGCTAAAAATTGCCAATCTTTCAGAACAAATGCGGTTGCTTTATGTTGCACTAACGCGTGCCGAGAAGAAGCTGTATCTGGTTGGAAAGGGCAATGCTGACAAGTTAGCTGAAAAATACGATGGTAAGAAGGAAGATGGCGTTCTCGCCCTATCAACTCGTGAAAGTATGGCGACCTTCCAAGACTGGATTCTAGCCATTGATGAGGCCTTCTCAGGAGAAGACTTGCACTTCAAGAAAGTCTTTGTAACGGATGAGGATTTGACGGAGGAGAAGATTGGTAAACTGAAATTGAAGAATAAGCTAGAAGATGCCAGCCTTAAAGATATTCGTCAATCAGAAGACATCGCCCAGGCCTTGGACCAGTTGTCTTCTGTCCAAGAGTTGAACGAACGCTATAAGGCTGCTATAGAATTACCAAGTTTACGGACTCCAAGTCAAATCAAGAAACTCTATGAGCCTGTCTTGGAACAAGAAGGCATGGAAGTCATGGAAAAATACCAGCCAAAACGGACCTTCAACTTACCAGATTTCTCCAAGAAACCAAAAATCACTGGAGCCCAAGTCGGTTCGGCAGTCCATGAACTCATGCAACGCTTGGATTTGTCTTGGTTGGTGACAGAAGATACGGTAAGAGAAGCTCTAGAAACTGTTCATGCTGAGCAAGCGATTAAAGATAAAATCAATCTTCAAATGATTTTGGATTTCTTTGATACAGACTTAGGAAGAGAAATTCTAGCAAATACGGACAAACTTCACCGAGAAGCTCCATTTGCAAGTTTGCAGACAGATTCTTTGTCACAGGAACAATTTGTCCTTCGTGGGATTATCGATGGCTACCTGCTATATGATGATCATATTGTACTCTTTGATTACAAGACAGACAAATATGACCAACCAAGCCAACTCAGCCAACGTTACCAAGCTCAAATGCAACTCTATGCCGAGGCATTGAAAAAAGCCTACAAGATAAATCGTGTAGACTGCCATTTGATTTTGCTTGGTGGGGAGAAGATTGAAGTGGTAGAGGTCAATTTGAAGGGTAAGTCTTCATTATGATAGGTACTGGATAGAGAATAGGAGATCATATGTCACGTAAACAATTGGTTACACTTACGAATATGTGTATGATAGAGGATCAGGATGAAAATGTAGTAGTTCAGATTCGAGATCCTAAACGGTATAGTTGGTCTGGCGCAGCATTTCCAGGTGGACATATTGAAAAAGGTGAGAATTTCTCTGACTCTGTTATACGTGAGGTTTTTGAAGAGACTGGCTTGACGATTTCAAATCCCCGATTGGTTGGTACTAAGCACTGGCCTGACAAAGAAGGACATCGCTATATTGTCTTTCTTTATAAGGCTACGGAGTTTTCAGGAACTATCCACTCAACAGAAGAGGGAGAAGTTCGATGGGTTAAGAAATCCGAACTGAGTCAATTGGAATTAGCCTATGATTTGCTTGAAATCGTAAAAGTCATGGATGACCCAACCTTATCTGAATTCTTTTACACCAAGAAGGACCAAACTGGGGAATGGGACCGGAATTTTAGGTGAGGGTTATGAACCGCTTCGAAAACGTTTTCGATTCTTGAATGTAGAATACTAATACTCAATGAAATTCAAAATCCGACTTGCTCCAAAGGTTCGGGGAACCTTTGGAGGTTGGAAATAGGCGAACGTAGTTCGTTTCGCTCTGATGAAAATAGAACTCTGTTCCTTTTAAATTTCAAGGAAACAGGCTGTCAAGTTCCGCTGGAGCTTGACACTCATCAAGTAAAGTCAACAAGGTCTGATTTTGATTTTCGAAGAGTGTAAAAAACAGATTGAGTTTTCCTTGTGATACCCAATCTGTTTTTGATTTCTTGAGGAGATGAATTAAAGGAGTTTTTGACGTTCCTTTTCCAAGTAATGATATCTGTAAACTGCAAAGTGTTCAATAAGACGGTAACCAAATCCGCCGAGTACGATGAATATTATGATTGCAAATAATTGTGTTAAAGTGGTTTGTAAGAAAAATTTCAGCACAATGAAAATGACTACAAAACCCAAAACCCACCACCAAAGAGTCTGTAAAGGAGTATAACGCCCATTTTCATCAAAATCTTATTTGAAATATGTATACTAGAAACAGTTAGATTCCCTAAGACAAAGAGAAAATAGGACACAAACGGATTTAAAAAAAGTGAATATAGGAAAAAATTACCTAAAATTGTTAAAGTGAGTAACCATAAGAAAGTTGGCACTTTTAGGATGAAGTATTTCATTCCATTACCTCCCGCGATTAGTATATTAAATATTAAACAGGGAGACAAGTATTTATGTGTTTTTATTGGCCAGAAGTATTTTCAGAAGCTCCGCTAGTCACTTCTGCACTGGAAGTAGTAGTTGAACTTGTTTCACTGCTTGTTCCTGTTGAGAAGGAATCAGTAGGAGAGGAGGAGACTTCTGATGTTGCTGTTGAGCTACTTGTAGTTGTTTGAGTAGTCTCATCTGCTGTTGATGTAGATGAGTCGGTTGAAGAACTACTGGTCGTTCCTTCTTGATTAGAACTTTGTATATCAGTATTAGAAGGCACTTGTAGAGTTGAGCTGCTTGTATTTGACACTGATTGAGCAGATGATTTGGAGCTAAAGGTGTAAATCGTAATGCATGCAGTGATAATCCCTAAAATGGATCCAATAAAGGTCAGAACCTTTTGGAAATGGGAAAGTCCAGCGACTTTTCTTGTATTTTCTTTTTTTGAACGTGTATTCATGGTATACCTCCGAACCTAGTGTATGAAATGAAGTTTAAATCTAACTTAAAGAGTGGAAACAAGATGTGAAACGTGATAAAATAGGACCATTGCAAACAAAGGAATGAAAATAATGATCTATTTCGATAACGCAGCCACAACACAGACTCAGCCAGAAGTTATTAAAACGTACACGGAAGTTGCTACGAAAATTTGGGGAAACCCCTCCAGCCTGCACAACCTTGGCACACAGGCGACACGAATCCTAGAAGCATCCCGTAGGCAAATAGCAGAGCTATTGGGGAAAGAAAGCAAGGAAATCTTTTTTACTTCAGGCGGTACAGAAGGTGATAACTGGGTCATTAAAGGTGTCGCATTTGAGAAAGCACATCTGGGTAAGCACATCATCGTTTCAGCTATCGAGCATCCAGCGGTAAAAGAGTCAGCACTTTGGCTCAAAACACAAGGTTTTGAGGTGGATTTGGCTCCGGTCAATACCCAAGGTTTTGTTGATGTTTCAGCTTTGGAGACTTTGATTCGTCCAGATACCACACTGGTTTCTGTCATGGCCGTCAACAATGAAATTGGTGCCATTCAGCCGATTCAGGAAATTTCACATCTTCTAGCTGATAAACCCACCATCTCCTTCCATGTGGACGCTGTGCAGGCTATCGGCAAGATGCCAATGGAACAGTATCTGACAGACCGAGTTGATTTTGCTAGTTTTTCAGGTCACAAATTCCATTCTGTAAGAGGTGTAGGGTTCGTCTATATCAAAGCAGGTAAGAAAATCGCTCCGCTATTGACAGGCGGAGGACAGGAAAGCGATAAGCGCTCAACTACGGAAAATGTGGCTGGTATTGCCGCGACAGCTAAGGCGCTCCGCTTGACCCTGGACAAGGACAAGGCAACAGATAGCCAGAAGCAACTGGCAGCTATGAAGCAGATTCTGGTGGATGAATTGAGCAAGTATCAAGATGTGACGGTCTTTTCTGGAATGGAAAACTTTGTACCAAGTATATTGACCTTTGGAATTAAGAATATTCGTGGTGAGGTCATTGTTCATGCTTTTGAGGACCATCAGATTTATATTTCAACTACATCTGCCTGCTCGTCTAAGGCAGGGAAACCTGCGGGTACACTAATTGCCATGGGTGTTCCGCAGAAGTTGGCACAAACTGCAGTCCGTGTCAGCTTGGATGATGACAACGATATGGGGCAAATCGAACAATTTCTCACGATTTTTAAACAAATTTATCACAATACACAGAAAGTAAGGTAGAATGAACTATTCAGAAATTATGATTCGCTATGGCGAATTGTCAATCAAAGGGAAAAACAAGATGCGGTTTGTCAACAAACTCCGCAACCATATCAAGCACGTCGTTTCTGTTTACCCAGAAGTGACGGTTTATTTTGATCGTGACCGTGGTCATGTCTATTTGAATGGGGCGGATTATCAGGAAGTTTCAGCATCTCTGAAAAAGATTTTTGGTATCCAAAATTTTGCGCCATCTTATAAGGTTGAAAAGTCTGTTCCAGCTTTGAAAGAAGCGGTTCAAGACATCATGAAAAACATTTATAAGGACGGTATGACGTTTAAGATTGCTGCGCGTCGTAGTGACCACAATTTTGAATTGGACAGCCGTGACCTAAACCAAGTCCTTGGAGATGCGGTTTTCACAGCTATTCCAAATGTGCAAGTGCAAATGAAGTCACCAGATATTACCTTGCGAGTGGAGATTCGTCCTGACGCTGCTTACATTTCCCATGAAGAAATCAAGGGAGCAGGTGGTCTGCCAGTTGGAACATCTGGAAAAGGAACGCTTATGTTATCAGGGGGTATTGATTCGCCTGTTGCGGGCTATTTGGCTCTCAAACGTGGGGTTGAAATCGAAGCCCTCCACTTTGCTAGCCCGCCTTATACGAGTCCAGGTGCACTTAAGAAAGCCCATGATTTGACTCGTAAATTGACTGCCTTTGGTGGTAATATCACCTTTATCGAAGTGCCGTTTACAGAAATTCAGGAAGAAATCAAGGAAAAGGCACCTGAGGCATATTTGATGACCTTGACACGTCGTTTCATGATGCGGATTACAGACCGAGTTCGTGAAGAACGTGGTGCCATGGTTATTATCAATGGTGAAAGTCTAGGACAAGTGGCAAGTCAGACCTTGGAATCCATGCAGGCCATCAATGCTGTGACCAATACACCTGTTATCCGTCCTGTTGTCACAATGGACAAGTTGGAAATCATTGATATTGCGCAACAAATTGATACCTTTGATATTTCCATCCAGCCATTTGAGGATTGCTGTACCATCTTTGCCCCTGACCGTCCAAAAACCAACCCGAAAATCAAAAAGGTCGAGCAGTACGAAGCTTGTATGGATGTAGAAGGATTGGTAGAACGTGCTGTTGCAGGAATTATTGTGACAGAGATTACTCCAAAAGTGGAAGCAAAAGATGAGATTGACAATTTAATCGAAGATTTACTGTAAACTGTTGATGAAGTTTAATGCCTGACACTGTTGGGAAAGAATAGACAACTTTAGAAAGAAATTCATTCAGCGCATCAAATGAAGGTTAATTTTAACCTGATTTGATGCGTTTTTTAATTATTTGACTTAGGTGTCGTTACCTTTATAACCTAACGTTCGGAAAAATCGAATTTTTGTGGTATAATTGACTTTCGAAAAAGATAAGAAGGAGTTTTTATGAAAAAAGGAGCCCTAACAGGTTTACTACTGTTTGGTATGTTTTTTGGTGCAGGAAATTTGATATTTCCTCCAGCGCTCGGTATTTTGTCTGGTGAACATTTCTGGCCAGCCATTTTAGGATTTGTTGTATCTGGTGTCGGTATTGCCGTGATTGCTTTGATTGTAGGAACACTCAACCCTAAAGGGTACGTGCATGAGATTTCACGTAAGATTTCACCCTTGTTTGCTACTGTTTATCTTGTTGCTTTGTACTTGGCAATTGGACCATTTTTTGCAATTCCACGTACAGCTACAACGTCATTTGAGGTTGGAATTGCTCCATTGTTGGGCGATGCTAATCTGGGTCTATGGTTGTTTGGTTTTACAGCTTTTTACTTTGTGGCAGCTTATCTGATTGCCCTCAATCCATCTCAGATTTTAAACAGTATCGGACGTATTTTAACCCCTGTTTTTGCGATTTTGATTGTGATTTTAGTGGTGCTAGGTGTTGTTAAATATGGTTCTACAAATCCACTTCCTGCAGCCGATGCTTACTCAGCTGGACAGGCATTTGGTACAGGATTTATTGAAGGATACAACACCCTTGATGCCCTTGCCTCAATTGCTTTTAGTGTTGTAGCGGTGAATACCTTAAAACAACTTGGTTTCTCCAGCAAGAAAGAATATGTTTCAACTATCTGGTCTGTTGGTTTTGTTGTAGCCTTAGCATTCTCAGCACTATATGTCGGTTTGGCTTTCCTAGGTAATCATTTCCCAGTGCCTGCTGATGTTTTAGCTTCCGATACCAACAAGGGTGTTTACATTCTTTCGCAAGCAACACAGGCTATTTTTGGACCAGGTGCACAAATTTTCTTAGCTGCTATGGTTATCGTTACTTGCTTTACGACGACGGCTGGCTTGATTGTTTCTTCAGGTGAATTTTTCGCTGAGCGTTTCCCATGTTTTAGCTACAAGGTATATGCGACTATCTTTACTTTGATTGGCTTTGGGATTGCCAACCTCGGTTTGAACAATATCATCACCTTCTCTGTTCCAGTTCTTTTGGTTCTCTATCCAATTACTATCTGTATTGTCTTGATTACCATTGTTAACAAATTTGTACCGCTTTCGACCTATGGTATGCAATTAACTGTGGGACTAGTGACAGCTTTGTCATTGGTAGAAGTTTTAGCGGGACAATTCAACTGGACTGCTGTTTCAAAAATCATCTCAGCTCTGCCATTGGCTGGACGATCACTAACTTGGTTATTACCAGCTCTTGTCGGAATCGTCCTCTCTCTATTCTTACCAAACAAGCAGGAGAGCGAAGTTTTTGAAATGTAAGAAAAGTGATACAAAACACTTGCATTTGCAGGTGTTTTTGTTATAATGGGAATGTTGACTATGCACATTTCCTGTGCAACCGCACGAATGCCGTTGCTCTGCAAAAATTAAGCTCTAACGTCGTTTTCTTAACTTGGTGAAACTAAATTCTACCTGCGACGACACGAACTATGTTCGTTACATTTCCAACCTTCAATAGTCTATCCTTAGACTATTGAAGCTAGTCTGAACTTAATTTTTATTGAGCAAGATAAAGTGGTTCGACCCACGGTACTAGGCGAGTCTTCACATCAAATTCGGGCAAGACCCAAAAATCATAGGAGGTGCATAATGAGCACATACGCAATCATTAAAACTGGCGGCAAACAAGTTAAAGTTGAAGTCGGTCAAGCTATCTACGTTGAAAAATTGAACGTTGAAGCAGGTCAAGAAGTTACTTTCGAAGAAGTAGTTCTTGTTGGTGGTGAGAAAACTGTTGTGGGTACTCCACTTGTTGGAGGCGCTACTGTTGTTGGTACTGTTGAAAAACAAGGTAAACAGAAAAAAGTTGTTGCCTTCAAGTACAAACCTAAAAAAGGTAGCCACCGCAAACAAGGTCACCGTCAACCTTACACAAAAGTTGTTATCAACGCTATCAACGCTTAAGGCGTAGCTTGAAGCAATCATTACAGAAATTCGGAGGAATAACATATGTTAAACTTGAATCTTGCTAACTTGCAATTTATGGCCCACAAAAAAGGTGGAGGTTCAACGTCAAACGGTCGTGACTCACAAGCGAAACGCCTTGGTGCGAAAGCTGCTGACGGCCAAACTGTATCAGGTGGTTCAATCCTTTACCGCCAACGTGGTACAAAAATCTACCCAGGAGCTAACGTAGGACGTGGTGGAGATGATACTCTTTACGCTAAAGTAGAAGGCGTTGTACGCTTCGAACGTAAAGGTCGCGATAAGAAACAAGTATCTGTTTACCCAATCGCAAAATAAGGTCTAGAAACCTTATATTACAAGGCTTTCCGAGTTTTCGGAAGGCCTATTTTTTTGATTTGATACTCACCGTGATACCCATATTTCAAGAACCAATGTAGGAAGCGAACTTGTCGGCAACTTCATTCTTTGCTTTTTGAGTAACATGAGCGTAGATGTCCATGGTTGTTTGGATGTTTTCATGTCCGAGTCTTTCTTGATAGTAGCACCAGCTTCAAACAAAAGGGAGCAGTGGGTGTGTCTAAATCCATATGGGGTAATTCTTTTGAAGTTTGGATATTTTCTCCAAACATTTGAAAATCAATCTTTTGATTGCCATTTTTTTAATGATTGGAAAAAGATACTATACAACTTTGGACTGATGATTGTTGAAATGTGTATTTTAACCCTTGGTCTTTCATCTCTTTATAGGTTGGTATAGAAGTGACGCTTTATGGTGTAATTTGAAGTCTCCCAAAATCTACATATTTCTGGTATAATAGAAAAAGTAGTATAAAAGAGGATTTTACGATGAATATTCAACAATTACGATACGTAGTAGCTATTGCTAATAGTGGAACGTTTCGAGAAGCAGCGGAAAAGATGTATGTTTCTCAGCCAAGTTTATCCATTTCCATTAAAGATTTGGAAACAGAGCTTGGTTTTCAAATCTTTAGTCGAACCAGTTCTGGCACCTTTTTAACGCAAAAAGGGATGGATTTTTATGAAAAAGCTCAAAAATTGGTAAAAGGTTTTGATCAGTTTGAACATCTTTACTTACAACCTGAAGAAGGTGAGAAAACTTTTTCTATTTCTAGTCAACACTATGACTTTTTGCCTCCATTGATTACCGAGTTTTCTAGACAACATCCACAATATCCTCATTTTCGTATTTTTGAATCAACCACAGCACAAATTTTAGATGAGGTTGCCCAAGGATATAGTGAATTAGGTATAATCTATTTAAATGATAAAAATACTAAAGGTATCATGCAAAAGTTAGATAAACTTCATTTGCAAGCGATTGATTTATCTGATTTCCAAACACATATCTACCTTCGGGAAGATCATCCCTTGACAAATAAAGAGGAGATTGAACCAGCAGATTTGGTTGGTTTACCGACTGTTCGATTTACCCAAGAGAAGGAAGCCTATCTATATTATTCAGAAAATCTGATTGACACCTCTGACTCATCAGTAGTTTTTGACGTGACCGATCGAGCTACCTTAAATGGCATTTTAGAACGTACAGACGCTTATGCGACTGGTTCGGGTTACTTGGATGATGAGAGTGTGAATGGGATTACAGTGATACCATTTAAAGGAAAAGTTGACAATCGCATGGTCTACGTTAAACGTGCGAGTGATGAATTGAGTCAATGCGCACAGGATTTTGTGGAGACTTTGCAGTCATATTTTGATAAAAAGAAGGAAGAACATGCGTAAATTTGGGTTTCCGCTCCTTGCGGCGGTTTTAATTGCTATTGATCAATATGTGAAAGCTTGGACAGTTGCGAATATTGAGTTAGATTCAGTAAGAAAATTTTTACCTGGTTTCATGAGTTTGGCCTATTTACGCAACTATGGTGCAGCTTGGTCGATTTTGCAAAATCAACAATGGTTTTTTACGATAGTAACTATTATTGTAATGATTGGGCTGGTTTGGTACTATATTCGACAAATAAAAGGAAGTCTATGGACATTATTCAGTCTTTCTTTGATGATGGCTGGAGCTTTGGGTAACTTTATTGACCGTGTTCGTTTGGGGTATGTTGTTGATATGTTTCACCTGGATTTTATAAATTTTCCGATTTTTAATGTCGCTGATATGTGCTTGTCGGTTGGGGTTGGATTGTTATTTATATGTATATTGAAAGAAGAGTATGATGAAAATAAAGGTTGAAACAGGCGGTGTTCGTCTGGATAAGGCATTGTCAGAATTGACAGAGTTATCTCGTTCGGTGGCAAATGACCAAATCAAGGCTGGTCAGGTATTGGTCAATGGTCAAGTAAAGAAGGCAAAATATACTGTACAAGAAGGGGATATCATTACCTATCAAGTACCAGAAATTGAAGAAATTGATTATGTCGCTGAAGATATTCCTTTAGATATTGTTTATCAAGATGAAGATGTCGCTGTTATCAATAAACCTCAAGGAATGGTTGTGCACCCCTCAGCTGGACATACTTCCGGGACCTTAGTTAATGCTCTTCTATACCATGTCAAAGACTTGTCTGGCATCAACGGTGTCCTTCGTCCTGGGATTGTTCATCGAATTGATAAGGATACCTCAGGTTTATTAATGATTGCTAAAAATGATGAGGCCCATACAAAACTTGCAGCTGAATTGAAAGATAAAAAATCCCTTCGCAAGTATTGGGCCATTGTACATGGAAACCTTCCAAATGATCGTGGAGTCATTGAAGCTCCTATTGGTCGTTCTGAAAAGGATCGTAAGAAACAGGCTGTGACGGCAAAAGGGAAAAAAGCGGTCACGAGATTTCAAGTATTGGAACGATTTGATGACTATACCTTAGTTGAATTAACATTAGAAACAGGTAGAACCCACCAAATTCGGGTTCACATGGCTTATATTGGTCATCCAGTTGCTGGGGACGAAGTTTATGGTCCGCGAAAAACTTTAAAAGGAAATGGCCAATTTCTCCATGCCAGAACTCTTGGATTCACTCATCCTAGAACTGGAGAGGTAGTTGCTTTTACAGCAGAAGCGCCAGCTATTTTTCAAGATACACTAGAATATCTCCGCCGAACTGCTAAAGGCCAAGGGGATCGAGAACAGACCATTCTCTGAAAAAATAGTGAAAATTTCAGTTTGGTGAATGGTTTTGGTCTACTTGCTCATTTTTTAAAAAGATGATAGACTAGTACAGATAACATTTGAGGAGACAATGAATGGAAACTTTACCAAATTGCCCAAAATGCAATTCTGAATACGTTTATGAGGATGGAGCACTATTAGTTTGCCCTGAATGTGCCTATGAATGGAACCCAGCTGATGTGGCTGAAGAAGAAAACGGTCCAGTGGCAATCGATGCAAATGGCAATCGTTTGGCTGATGGGGATACTGTTACACTTATAAAAGACTTGAAAGTCAAGGGTTCACCTAAGGATTTGAAGCAAGGTACACGTGTAAAAGGGATTCGTATCGTCGAAGGTGACCACAACATTGATTGCAAAATCGATGGGTTCGGTGCGATGAAGTTAAAATCTGAGTTCGTTAAGAAAATTTAGTATAGATTTGGAAAGGACTGGTTCACCAGTCTTTTCGCGTTTTTGAAAGGATATTATGAAACATCAAAGTATTTTGTTTTACAGTAGGTGTCTGCTGGCTATTTTAGCTGTTACTGGTACAGCTTTAGAGATTATCAAGTACGGCATCGGTATGCTTATGTATTACACAGTGCAGTCTAACTTACTGGTCTCCCTGTTCGCTGTGTATATGGTTTATGCCATGTTCAAGGGAAACGATTTACAAGGTCCTCAGTTCCTTCGAATAAAGGCTGCGGTAACAATGTCAATAATGATTACCTGTGTGGTCTATCATTTTATGTTGGCACCACTGGCCGAAGATTTTTGGCGTGTTGAAAATATACTTTGCCACTATATTGTTCCTTTATATTTTTTGTTGGATACCATCTTACTGGATCATCAGCGCCAGTATAAATGGTTTGATCCGATTTGGTGGACGTTATTACCAGTTCTGTATATGATTTTTGGGTTAATCAATGGCTTTTTCCTCAAGATTCCAATTCCGGATGCCAAGGATAGTCCATTTGCCTATTTC
>ERZ724503.326-NODE-326-length-19522-cov-5.143525_pt1 | contig 19522 bp, 16 predicted proteins | sample MGYA00376036_ERZ724503 | MGnify/ENA primary metagenome ERZ724503 (study PRJEB28724, sample SAMN07190885) | wastewater metagenome | isolation source: influent of sewage treatment plant in Hong Hong | place: Hong Kong | collected 2016-03-17 ...
TAGGAACCCCTCAGGAATAGCGAAAAAATTGACCTTCCCACCTTTCTTCATCGGAAATTTGCTAAGGATAATCCCGCTAATCGAAATAGAAACCCTGATGCCATGCCGTCTTTGAGACCTGTCTTTCAGACGCAGGACGTGCGGATGAAAAGGCCTGTTTTTACCAGCCTTGTCACGGTTCGCATCGGGTTTAACTTTAAATAGATGCTGGTAACTTACAAAAAAAGGATAAAAAATGAGTTTTGAGAAATTTAAGTTCAATGAAAAAATACTGGCCGGCGTTGCCGCCGCCGGTTACCGCAAGCCTACGCCCATTCAGGCGGAGTCCATCCCTCCCATCATGGAAGGCAGGGATGTGATGGGGTTGGCTCAAACAGGCACAGGGAAAACCGCCGCTTTTGTGCTGCCGATTCTGCACCGCCTGATGCAGAAAAAGCGCGGCCCGATTCGCGCCCTGATCGTTGCGCCGACGCGGGAATTGAGCGAACAAACCCATGCATCCATCATGGAACTGGGAAGGAAAACGGGGATTTGCAGCACGGCGATTTACGGCGGCGTCAGCATCTATAATCAGGTCAATCGACTGCGTTCCCGTGTCGATATCGTTTCGGCCTGTCCCGGCCGCCTGCTGGACCATATCGGCCGCGGCACGCTGGATTTGTCGCATGTGGAAGTTCTGGTGCTGGATGAGGCAGACCACATGTTTGATATGGGTTTTCTGCCGGATGTTCGCAAGATTGTCGGGCATTTGCCGGCAAAGCGCCAGACGCTGCTTTTCTCCGCCACCATGCCCGGCGAAATCCGCAGCCTGGCCGATGATCTGCTTTGTGATCCCGTTCACATTCAGATTGGAAATTCCGCTCCGGTGATGACGGTTGCCCACACGTTTTATCCGGTGCAAACCGAGCAGAAAACAGCCTTGCTCAAGGACATTCTCGAGAAAATCGACACCCGGTCGGTCCTGGTGTTCACCCGGACAAAATCGCGCGCCAAAAGCCTGGCCGAGCAGCTCAACAGAGCCGGACACAATAAAGTGACCTCCCTGCACGGCAATCTTACGCAGCAGAAACGCAAGCAGTCCCTGGATGGATTCCGGGATGGCCGCTTTGATGTCATGATCGCCACGGACATTGCCGCGCGCGGCATCGACGTGACGGGCATCTCCCATGTGATCAACTATGATATGCCGTCCACCGCGGATGCCTATACGCACCGCATCGGCAGAACCGGACGCGCCGCAATGACCGGGGATGCGTTTACCTTTATCACCGGGCAGGATGGCGACCTGCTCAGGTCCCTCAAGAAACTGCTGGGGGAAAAACTGCAATATCAGAATGTTGATGGATTAACCGTCAGCCCGTCGGTTTGTGAAGCAACGAGCGCTCGCGCTCATCAGCTGACGAGACCCGGCAACCACAGCGGCAGGAAACCGTTTTCGGCCCGGACGCCGCAGGCCCGCCGGCCCGCTCAACGTTCGTTTAAAGACGCCGGCCGGATGAACTGGGCATCCCGCGCCCGGCAGGCGGCAGTCTAAAAAATATCATTTATCCATTGATGTGGAAGAAGTTCACGCGGTCGGCGAAGCGCAGGTTTTCGCGGGAATCACGGACTTCTTTCCGCGTCATCCATTCGTCCGAAAGCGGATTTTGGCGGCGGCCCATTTTGCCAGCTTGGGTCGCTCAATCTTGGAATTGTGCCGGGGGTCCGTCGGCAGCGTTGCCGGAAAGAGAACGTGCTTGATTTGCTTCGTCGCCTCGTGTCCGGCCGCCAGAGTGAGCAGCTCGTTTTGGATCGTCTCCTCGTTTCCACGGTGCTCTTTGCGGAGTTCCACGCAGATGACCGGCTCTTCCGCGCCGTCCTTCGGAATTCCAACCAGCCCGGACCGGCGCACGGCAGGATGAGCGTCGAAGATCGGTTCGCAGTTGAGGGAGAACAGCGGTCCTTCCCCGGCTTTCACACGCTGGCTGACGCGGCCGCAATACCAAAGCCGGCCTTTGAAATCCAGGTAGCCCGCATCACCGATGCGGTGCCATATTTCGCCATCCGGCCCATAGATCTTGTTCTTTCGAGTGTTTTCGGGATCGTCCAGATAGGCGGGGCTTACATGCTTGCTCCTGACCAGGATCTCGCCGATTTCCCCCGCTTCGAGCAGCCGCGCCTGCTCGATGTGTTCGATGACGCCGTCACTCATTTCGATAATGCGGAGCTCGACGCCCGTAAAGGGCCGGCCGACGCAGATTCCCGCCCCCTGCAGGGTCAACGGCCATGTTTCGGCGAGCACTTCCTGTGCGCTCATTTCACTGGTGGGCAAAGCCTCCGTCGCTCCGTAATTTGAAAAGACCTCGGCCCGGGGACCCATCATATCCAACAGCGCCTGCATGACAGGGCCGAAGATTGGCGCTCCCCCGCCGATGACACGGGTGAAGGTTGGCGTTTTGATATCGTGGGCCGCGGCATACCGGGCCATGTTTTCCAGCAGGACCGGCGAGCCGAAACACGAACGCACGCCGCAATCGTTGATGACGTCGACGAGGGCCCTGGGGTCGGCTTTGGCAGGCGTTTCAAAAATGAAGTTGATGGGTGGAACAACCATCGTGCCGCCGGCGCTGAGGGCGATGAAGAAGAAAGCGGGGAAGACGGCCATGTCGACGGGAATGCCGCGCGCCGTTTCAAATCGCCAACTTTCGTTCACGATGCGGTACAGGTGCGCGAAATTTCGATGCAGGTAGAGAGCCGGCTTTGCGGGTCCGGTGCTGCCGGTGGTGAAAAGCACGGCCGCAGGATCGTCGGGTTTGACGGCGGGCGGAGCGGGCCGGGCCGGCGGAGTTCGCTTGAGGGATGCCAGGGTATGCGCGCCGGGCCACCAGCCGTCGATGACGATCGCGTGGCGGGGAAAACGCGGTCCCCAGCCGAACAATATGCGCGCCAGGTGGCTGATGGGCACACCGGCGAAGCCCTCGGGCCGAATCCGGCGCAGGCGTTCGCCGACATTGCAAAAACCGACGGACGGATCAATCCACAGTGTCGTCGCTCCCACCCGCTGCAGCGCCAGGCCCAGGGCGCAAGCTTCGTAGCCGGGCGGGGTCATGCAGACGATGCGCGTTTTTTCGGCAATGCCGGCTTCGCGCAGCCCGAGCGCAACGGCCTCGGCATCATTGGAAAGCTCGGTGTAGGTGCGGCGCTTGTAGCGCCGCCTGCCTTGCGCATCGAAGCCGTCCGGTTCGATGACGGCAGTGCGCTCAGGATCCTGCAAAGCCACCTCGCGCACGACGGCCGCCAGGTTGAAGATGTTGTCCGGGAGAATCGAGGGCATCACGAGTGCACCTTCCGCCGCGGAGTCTTTGCCAGAAGCTCACGAATGATCCGGGCCACCTCATCGGGATTTTCAAGCATGAGCAGATGTCCGACACCCTTAAGCCAATCCGCTCGCTGGGGTTGCAGGGTGGCATTGAGCCGCCGTCCGGCTTTGGCCGACAGGATCTCGTTTTCAAGGCCCCAGATCGTGCAGCGGGGCGGAAAATCGTCCGGCGGAACGAAGTTGTCCAGGAATTCGTAATTTACCAGATCGTCGAGTACGCCCAAAAGCGACGTCATTTGCCCGCGGCCGGTGAAACAGGCGCACAGGTCGTTGCTGCAATGCAGGTTTTGCGACCGGCCGACCGGCCCGAATTGCATGCGCAAAGATTGGACCGCGATCCAGCGGTTGGGCTTCACCCGGCCCAGCAGGCCGTACAGAAAGCGTGAAAAGGCCGGTGCTCGTCGTCGCAAACGCAGTGTCATGCCGAGCCTTCCGGCCGTATAGGTCGCGGCGGTGAGCGGGTTGACGAGCACCAGGGCGCGCACCTTCTCGGGGTGCCGCATGGCGTAGGCAACCGAAATGGCGCTGCCCATGCAATTGCCGACCAGGGTCACCGGCGAAAGACCGTGATGCGCCAGAAATGCCTCAAGAACGGCGACGTAGTTCTCCAGCGCATAGCCGCCGCCCGGCTTGGCCGATGCGCCGAAGCCCGGAAGGTCCAGGGCAAAGGTCGCATAATCGTCGGCCAGCCTGGCGATCACGTCCTTCCAGATTGCGTGCGATGTTCCGCCGTTGTGCAGAAAGACCACCGGTTCGCCCGATCCGCGCCGCTTGTATTTGACGGCGGCCCCCTGGTAATCAAAGGTCTCCATTTATGCTTTGACCTCCGCAAGCAATGCGTCGATTTGCGCATCCTTGTCCTTCCACAAATCCTGCACCCACTGCTGAAAGACGGCCTGGAATTCCCTGTCGCCTTCGTAATCCATGTTCAGAAAATGCGAAGGGATTTCAATGGAGGATATTCGAACGACAACCCTCCTCACGCCGCCGGACAAAAATTCCCAGAAAGCGGGAATGCCGTCCGGATAAACAATCGTAATATCCAGCAGAGAATTGAATTTATCCCCCAGCACGGAGAGCGCCAGCGCGATGCCGCCCGCTTTGGGCCTCAGCAGGTAGCGGTAAGGTCTTTTCTGATGCTCGTGCTTTTGCGCGGTGAACCGGGTTCCTTCCAGAAAGTTCATCACGCTGGTCGGAATGCGCGAAAACTTTTCACACGCCTTTTTGGTGGTCTCAAAGTCCTTTCCTTTTTGTTCGGGGTGTTTTTTCAGATACTCCGCACTGTGGCGGCGCAAAAAGGGGAAATCCAGCGCCCACCAGGCCAGACCCATAAAGGGCACCCAGATCAATTCGCGCTTGAGGAAAAATTTCATGAGCGGGATGCGCCGGTTCAGCATTTTTTGCAGAACAAAAATATCCGACCAGGATTGATGATTGCTGACCACCAGATACCAGCCCCGGTAATTCAGGTTATCCAGCCCCTGCACGTCCCATACGGTTTTCTGGGTCAGCTTCATCCACAGGACATTTCCGGAAATCCAGTTTTCCGCGATCCACAGCAGAATTTTGTCGAACCGTTCGGTCAGCGGCCCAAACGGCAAAATGAACTTCAGAAAAGAAAACAAAAAAAGAATGAACACCCAAAACAGGATATTCAAGGACAACAAAAACATGGCGATGGCGCCCACCAGCCATTTCGGCAGAAAATTCAACACGGATAACTCCCTTCCCTTTGCGATGGTTCATCCTTAACACGGGTCCATGGATTGGTCAAAGCCTAACTGCGTATGGAAAAATTTTCAGCGGTGTTGTATGCATGAAGCCGTATGCAGCCTGAAAACCAACAAAAGCCATGGCGGGTGTATCTTCTGTCCTGTGCGGACGGAACCCTTTATACCGGCGCGACGAATTCCATCGAAAGACGCCTCGGGGAGCACAATCGCGGAAAGGCCTCCCGATACACCCGGTCGAGAAGGCCGGTGACCTTGCGGGCGATCAGCGCCGGCATGAGCAGAGGGGAAGCCCTGCGCCTGGAAATCAAAATCAAGCAAATGCCGAAGTCGAAAAAAGCAGCCGGCCTCGTGACGAAAGGGTATTCAACTGTTCGGAAATGTGCTAAACGAAAAACCACTTTGACCAAGAGGGAAAAGGAGAGCAAGGCGTGAAAAAGAAAATCATCATTCTGGTGTTCGCGCTGCTTTTTATCGGCGCGGGGCTTTTGGTGTATGTCGGGCAGCATCGCCGGACGTCCGGGGAATTGTTTTATTCCGGCATCATCGAAACCACGCAGGCCAAGCTCTCCTTTCAGGTGCCGGGCAGGGTCGGGCAGGTCTATGTTCAGGAAGGGCAGGCCGTCAGGAAAGGCCAGGTGATCGCGGAACTGGACCGGGCGGAGTATGAATCGCGTCATGAACAGGCCCGGGCCAACCTCGAACGCGCGCAAAGAGCCAGGCAGCAGCTTCAAACCGCCCTCGAAATCAGCAAAAAAACACTGCCGGCCGAAGTCGCCCGCGCCCAGGCCGCCGTAAAAAGCGCCGGGGTCTCCCTGACGGATGCCGAGAAAAATTACCGCCGCTATGAGGAGCTGTTCAGCAAAAGCGTAGTCACGGAAAAGGAGTACGACACGCTGAAACTCCACTATGACGTCGCCCGGGCGCGGCTTGCGGAAAGCGAATCCGTTCTGGCTCTGGCCCGCGGCAATCTTTCCCGCATCGACGCGGCCAGAGACGACATCGCCACCGCCGCGGCACAGGTGGATGTCGCCCGGGCGGCTCTGTCCCAGGCGGCCATTCAGCTCGAGTACACGCGGCTGCGCTCGCCGCTGGACGGCGTGGTCACCAGCCGGAATATCGAGCCGGGCGAAACGGTCAACATCGGACGCGAAGTGATTACGGTGGCCGATCTGGATCGCGTGGATTTAAAAATATTTGTCGATGAAACAACGATCGGCCGCGTCCGGCCCGGACAGCAAGCGGAGGTCGTGATCGACACGTTTCCGGGAAAAACCTATCCGGGCGCCGTGTCGTTTGTTTCGCCGGAAGGCGAATTCACCCCTAAAATAATCCAGACGCAGAAAGAAAGAGTCAAACTGGTCTATCTGGTGAAAGTATCCATTCCCAATCCCAGCCATGAACTCAAGGCAGGGATGCCGGCGGACGCCCGCCTGCGCCCGTGACGGGAGAATCGCGATGGCCGATCTGCCCTTGAACCGTCCCCCGGTGCTGGAGGTGAGAAATATTTCCCTCGATTTCGAGCAGGTCAGGGCGGTGCGGAATGTATCCTTTTGCGCGCAAAAGCAAAGCATTTTCGGACTGGTCGGCTCCGACGGCGCCGGCAAATCCAGCGTGCTGCGGATGATCGCCGGCATGATCCGGCCCTCCTCCGGCGCCGTTTATCTCAACGGGCTCGACGCGGCGGGAAGGCGGCGCGAACTCAAGCATTTCATCGGCTACATGCCCCAGCGCTTCGGTTTGTATCCGGATCTGACCGTCGAAGAAAACATCAATTTCTTCATGGACGTGTTCGGCATCCCGCGCGCGGAAAGGAAAAAACGCAGGGAAAAGTATCTGGGATTTTCCAACCTGCTGCCTTTTGTGGACCGGCTGGCCGGGAACCTTTCCGGCGGAATGAAGCAGAAACTGGGGCTGGCCTGCGTGCTTGTTCATGAGCCGGGGCTGTTGATTCTGGATGAGCCGACCAACGGCGTGGATCCGGTTTCCCGACGCGAATTCTGGGACATTCTGCAAAACATGAAAGAGGCGGGGATGACGCTTCTGGTTTCCACCGCCTACCTCGACGAAGGCGAGAAGTGCGACCGGCTGGCCCTGATGCACGCGGGCGTCATTCTGGAGCAGAATGCGCCAGGCGTCCTGCGGGGAGACCACCCTTCGCTGGAGGCGGCCATCGTCGCGCGTCTTCGGGAAGCGGACGAGGAGATTGCCCATGACACCTTTGCCCTCTGAGGCCATCGCGGTTTCCCGGCTGGAAAAAAGATTCGGCGATTTTGTCGCCGTCGATCGCATCACCTTCCATGTGAAAAAAGGCGAGATCTTCGGGTTTCTCGGCGCCAACGGCTCCGGCAAATCCACCACCATCCGCATGCTGTGCGGCATTATCACGCCTACCGCGGGCGAAGGCACCGTGGCCGGCTTCGATCTGCTGCGCGAGCCGGAAAGCGTCAAGCAGTCCATCGGCTACATGTCCCAGAAATTTTCCCTGTACGAAGACCTGACGCCTTACGAAAACGTTCGGTTTTATCTCGGGGTGTACAGCGTTCCCCGCGGGCAGTGGCCCGAACGCATGGACTGGATTTTGAATATGACGCGCCTCAGGGACGTTCGCGATCGACTGACGCGCGAACTGCCGCCGGGGTGGCGCCAGCGGCTGGCCCTGGGATGCGCGCTTCTGCACCGCCCGCAGATTCTGTTTCTCGACGAACCGACGTCGGGCGTCGATCCGATCACCCGCGGGCATTTCTGGAATTTCATCCGGCAGCTTGCCGCCCGGGGCGTGACGGTTTTTGTGACCACTCATTACATGGATGAAGCGCGCTTCTGCGAACGGATCGTGATGCTCAACGCCGGCCGCATTGTGGCGGAAGGCTCGCCCGCGGAAATCATCACGGCGGCCTGTCCGGATCAGGCGGACGCAGATTTGAACGATGCATTTATCCGGCTGATGAAGAGGACACCGGCGTGAATCCCTTCCGACTGCAAGCCATTGTCCGCAAGGAATTTTACCATCTGATCCGGGATTACCGCAGCCTGTACCTGGCCTTTGCCATTCCGCTTTTGCTGATCGTTCTGTTCGGCTACGCGCTGAGCCTCGACGTGGAGCACATCAAAACGGTTGTTGTGGATTACGACCGCAGCGAGCTCAGCCGCGATCTTACGAGCCGGTTGAATGCATCGCGCTATTTCGATATTGTCGCCGCCCCCGCCTCCTCGCGGCAGGTTCACCGGTATCTTGACCGGGATGAAGCGTCCGTGGGCATTGTCATCCCGCCGGACTTTGCCCGGGATATTCAGTCCGACCGGGAAGCACAGATGCAGATCATCATCGACGGCAGCGATCCGGTTTTTGCCGGCGCGGTGCGGGGCTATCTGACGGCTTTTACCGAAGGATATAATTCGAAGCTTCTGCTGTCGTTTCTCAACCGTCAGGGGCAAAAGACGCTCAAGCCGCCCGTGGAGGGGCGCATTCGCATCTGGTTCAATGAAGACCTGGAAAGCCGCAATTTTATTCTTCCGGGCATCATTGCCATTATCATCATGATCGCGGGCGCCATGCTGACGTCGCTCGTCATCGCCCGGGAATATGAAAGCGGGACGATGGAGACGATCAAGTCTCTGCCGGTCACCGCCGGCGAGTTTCTGCTGGGCAAGGCGATTCCCTATTTCTTCATCGGAATGGCCGATGTGTTCATCGCCATGCTGCTGGGGCAGGTTTTGTTCGGCGTCGTGATGAAGGGGAGCTTCGGACTGATGGTCCTGGGCACATCCCTGTATCTGGTGTGCGCGCTGCTTTTGGGGCTTTTGATTTCGTCCGCGACCCAGTCGCAGCTGGTGGCCAACCAGGCCGCGGTCATGCTCACCTATCTGCCGTCGCTGCTGTTGTCCAATTTCGTTTTCCCGATTATCAATATGCCGGTCGTCCTGCAGTGGGCGACCTACCTGGTCCCGGCCAGATATTACATCGACATTCTGGTGGGCGTCTATCTGCGCGACACCGGCCTTGCCTACCTGGGAATGGATATGGCTGTGCTGGGCTTCATGTGCCTTCTTTTGGCGGCGCTCAATTACCTCCTCTTGAAAAAGGAGGGCTTATGAACTGGGGGAGAATCCGCGAGCTGGTGCGCAAGGAGTTCATCCAACTGCTCAGAGACCGGCGCTACCGGATGATTCTATTTGTCGCGCCGCTTTTGCAGATGCTGGTTTTCGGCTATGTGGTCAATTACGACATCAAAAACATCCGCGTCGCGGTGGTGGATCATTCCCGCACGGCGGAGAGCCGGAAGCTCGCGGACGCCTTTGCAGGCAGCCGGATTTTCACGATCACCCACCGGCTGCCCGACGAAAGGGCGCTGGAGGATCTGCTGCTTCGGGGCCGCGTGGACATGGGGATCAAAGTGGCGCCCGATTTCGCAGCCCAGATCCGGAAAGGGCAGACTGCTCCCGTGCAGATCATCGCCGACGGTTCGATGAGCAACATGGCGGCCCTGCGCATGGCCTACACCTCGACCGTTCTGGAGCGGTTCAACAGCCAGACCCTTCGGGAACTCTATCCGCAGACGCTGCGCTACGGCCGGATCGATGCGCGCGTCCGCACCTGGTACAACCCCAACATCGAGAGCCGGTATTTCTTTGTGCCCGGCATCGTGGCGTTTGTGATCATGCTGATTTCCCTCTTGTTGACGTCGATCGCCATCATTCGGGAAAAGGAGGCCGGCACGATGGAGCAGCTCATCGTGACGCCTCTGAAATCCTACGAGCTGATTTGCGGAAAAACGATTCCCTATATCATTATTTCGCTGGTTCAGCTCGCGGCGGTTATTGCGGCCGCGGTTTTCTGGTTTGAGATTCCGCTGGCGGGGAGCGTTTTGCTCCTGTTCTTTGCCGCCTGCCTGTTTCTTCTTTCCACGCTGGGCATCGGTTTGTTCATTTCGACCATTTCCGCGACGCAGCAGCAGGCCATGATGACGACCTTCTTTTTCATCCTTCCGTTCTTCATGCTGAGCGGCTTTGTTTTCCCGATCGACAACATGCCCGCGGTGGTCCAGTGGCTGACGTATCTGAATCCGCTGCGGTATTTCCTGGTGATCCTGAGGGGCGTATTTCTCAAGGGGGTCGGGATGGATATTCTCTGGCCCCAGTTTGTTTTTCTGGCGGTTCTGGGAGGCGCGGTGTTTGCCGGAGCGATTGCCCGCTTTAAAAAACGCCTGGATTAGTGTAAGGAGGGCATATGCTGAACGTTGTCGAAGATGAAAAACTGATTGCCCGGTATGCGCGTCTCTTTACGAAAAGCTTCCGGCCGTTTGCCGATGAAAAGATCCGGGTGAAGCTGGGGCATCAGGGGGCGAACTTCGACGCCAGAGTCACCTGGTCGAAAAAGCTGAACCTCTGGCTTTACGCTCAAACGATTCAGGGCGTCCGCTACTGGAATGCGTTCGGCAGAGGCAAACCGGCGGCGTCGGGCAAACTGACGATCACGGCGGAAATTAATTTTCCATGGAAAAACATCAACCGTAAAACCGGCGCCGCCTTTGCCCGGGACCGGCAAAACCGAATTTATGTGATTCACCGGGGAACAATCGGCGGCGGCAAAAAAGGCGTCGGCAAAACCCTGTTTGAGGAAAACTACCGGGGCGTCTGGGCCTGGATGGAGGACGGCGGCTCCCTTTCTCAGGTCGCGGTGGTCGGATGTCTGGGCAGCAGCCGTTTTGCCCTGCAAGCCGCCGGGTTTGTCGAAAAGATCGAAAAACTCAAATTGGAGGCTTCGCGTTCTTCCCAGACGTCGCTGGATTTCCCGGATGTTTCTTTTGCGGGCGAACGGGTCGGAAGCCCGCCTTTCCCCGCTCTGTGTGAAGAATTCCATGACGTTGACCATGACCTGATCGTCGGCCATCTGGCTTCCCTCCTTGCTCGCCGGAGGGGAAAAATCGGCAATGATGAAAACACGGAATTGTTTATGATGCAGCCCGGCTCGGACAGCCTGTTTGCCCTCTTTGCCGTATGTGCCGACCGGCGCGAAAAAAGCGTGCTGGCCGCGGCCGCGAAATTGCTCCTGCAAAAATCCGTCCGGGACGGTCATCCCCGGGCGATCCTGGTTCTTCCGGAAGACGAGGCCGCCCGCTACGCGGAGCCCCTGCGGCGGATAGCGATCGAAGTCTTCAGCTATCGACTGGAAGGCGAAAAAATACTTTTCCCGGACCTGGACCGGGATTGAACGGAGGTGCGTTCCCCATGGATGAATTGCTGGAAATGGGCCGGCAGGTTCTGGCGGCCCAGCCGTTCAGTGTGCTGATCGGAGCGGAATTGACTGGTTTTGCCGAAGGCAGCGCCGAAATCAAAGTTCCCATTCAACCGCGGCTCAAGCAGCAGCACGGATTTCTGCACGGCGGCGTGGTCAGCTACGCGGCGGACAATGCGCTGACCTATGTGGGCGGCAGTGTTTTGGGCCCCGCCGTCGTGACGTCGGAATTCAAAATCAATTACGTGCGGCCGGCCAAGGGTGACTATATTGTCGCGCGGGCCGCGGCGGTTTACGTCGGGAAAAATCAGGCGGTCTGCCGCTGCGATGTTTTTGCCGTCAAGGGCGGCGAAGAAAGTCTCTGCGCGATCGCCCAGGGCACCATTAACAAATTGGGACAGTCCAAATAGCCTGAGTCGGATCACAGCCTTGATATCAATGAAAGCCGCCCGGCCGCTTCATGGAAAAAGCGCCGGACGTTGTTGACGGCGGCCGTAGGGTCGGTCCGGTCGTCCGGTTTTTCCGGCTGCATGGAATGCTGCCGCTTTCCCCTCCTTTTATTGGATACAGACCTGTTGTGCGATCCATGAAATCCATAAAACAATTGCCCTGCGCCGAGCAGGGAATGAAAAAGAAGATGGTGCACAACCGGCTTTTCCGTGCAGGCCGACCGGATTGGGAATCCGAAAGCAAATGCTTCACGATGTTTGTTTTGCGGCGAAAGCATGTAAAAATGTTTTTTCCTGTCAGCCCAATAAACGGGAAAGAATGAAATATTTGCTTGTAATGGCCGGGGATATTTGGTTAATAAACCTTGCTGCATGCCTGTGGACCCGGACAATACCGCGCTTGCTGGTTCGGTAAACCAAAAAACGAAAGATATCAAGGAGAAGCTATGGGCGAGAACATCAGTGATTATTCACAAAACATTGTTGACCTGAGGCGCCACATGTGGATGGCCGGCGTCGAAGTGGAGCTGAGAAGGCTGATCTGGCAGATCGCCGTTGTCGGAAAGTACATTTCCGCTAAAATTCATGAATCCAACCGCAAACTGGCCGGTTTTAAAAACATTTACGGAGAGGAGCAGCTCGCGCTGGACCGCGTGAGCGACGATATTCTTAAAAGCAAACTGCATCATTCCGGTTTTGTCAGCCACTACGCGTCCGAAGAGCTGGACGACATCGTGGCCATCGGCAACGGCAAGGAAAAATACATCGTGACCGCCGATCCGCTGGACGGATCGTCCCTTGTGGACACCAATCTGGCCATCGGCACGATCATCGGCATTCACAAGAACTCCATTTTCGACTGCGGACGGAATTCCATGGTCGCCGCGCTGTATATTACCTACGGCCCGCTGATCACGATGATTTATTCGGCCGGAAAGGGCGCGCACGAGTTTGTGCTGGATCGCGAAGGGGAATATGTTCTGTCGGAGGAGAATATCCGCCTGAAAGAAAAGGGATCGATCTTTTCGCCCGGCGGCCTGCGCAGGGACTGGACCGACGCGCACCTGAAGTTCATCGACAAGCTGGAGAGCGACGGCTACAAGCTGCGATACAGCGGCGGCTTTGTGCCGGACATCAACCAGGTGATCATCAAGCGCGGCGGCCTGTTCACGTATCCGGCCCTGAAGAAATCCCCTCAGGGAAAGCTGCGGCTGCTGTTCGAACTGCAGCCGATGGCCTTCATCGTGGAACAGGCCGGCGGCAGGGCCACCGACGGGAAGGAAGACATTCTTTCCCTGAAGGTCGCCTCGGTCAATCAGCGCGCGCCGATTTATATCGGCTCCGTTGCGGAAGTGGCGATGGCGGGGGAATTTCTGTCGCAATCACTTTAGAAGTAGAAGGAGCAGCCATGATTTACGAAAACAAAGATCAGTTGAAAAAGGGATGCGAAGCCGTTCTTTCCTGTGAAGGCGGAGACGTCCGTGTTTTGGATGAAGGAAGATTTCAGGGAAAATTGATTGATGATTTGATCCACACCGTGGTGTTCAGCCCCGATCAGGATACGAGGGAAGCCGCGGGCTTTCTGATCCGCCGGGGAGCGGCCGCGCTGGGGATCGTGTCCTCGTCGATACAAGCCCTCTACGATGCGATGGGACGCAGGGAAATCGGCGGGTTCACGGTTCCGGCCATCAACATCCGCGGCATCAGCTACGACGTGGCGCAGGCGGTTTTCCGCGCCGCGATGGCGGGAAGCGTCGGACCGGTCCTTTTTGAAATTGCCCGTTCGGAAATCGACTACACAAAGCAGAGGCCTTTTGAATATACCTGCGCCGTGACGGCGGCCGCGGTGAAGACCGGCTGGCGCGGGCCGATCTTCCTTCAGGGCGACCACTTTCAGGTGAACGCCAAGAAATTTGCCGCGGATCCGGAAAAGGAGACGCAGGCGGTCAAGAACCTGATCTGGGAAGCCATCGAAGGCGGGTTTTACAACATTGACATCGACACCTCCACGCTGGTGGATCTGTCGCAGCCCACGATCAAGGATCAGCAGCGGACCAATTTCTCGCTGGCGGCGGAACTGACCACCATGATCCGTGATCTGGAGCCGGAAGGCATCACGATTTCCGTGGGCGGGGAGATCGGCGAAGTGGGCGGCAAAAACAGCACGGTGGAAGAGCTGCAGGTTTACATGGAGGGATATCTCGAGGAGCTCAAGAAGCGCGGCGACGCCTTCAAGGGCATCAGCAAGATCAGCGTGCAGACCGGCACGACGCACGGCGGCGTTCCGCTGGCCGACGGCACGGTCGCGAAAGTCAAAATCGACTTCGATGTCCTGGAAAAACTGTCGGAAGTCGCCCGCGCGAAGTACGGCCTTTCCGGAGCGGTCCAGCACGGGGCTTCCACGCTGCCCGACGAGGCGTTCGACCGCTTCCCCGCCACCGGCACGGCGGAGATCCACCTCGCCACGGGCTTTCAGAACATGATTTTTGACAGCAACAAGTTTCCGGCGGACCTTCGGGCGAAGATTTACGATCACCTGAAGGCCAATATGAAAGGCGAGTGGAAGGAAAAGGACACGGAAGAGCAGTTCATCTACAAAACCCGCAAAAAGGGCTTCGGGCCGTTCAAACTGGAGCTGTGGCACCTGCCGGCGGATATTCGCGGGGCCATCTGCGCCGAGTTGGAGCGCCAGTTCGCGTTTTTGTTTGACAAGCTCAAAGTCAACGGCACGCGCGACATTCTGGACCGGTGTATCCAGGCGGTTGATGTGCCGCTGAAAATGCCCGTGTCACTCAAATGCTAGAAGAAGCAATATCTGCTTTTTGCCCGCGGTATCGATGGCAGGGAACGGTTTCCACAACCTGAAGGTCGCGCGATCGTTCCCTGCTGTGTTGCGCGGCGGAAATCGGACGTGTCCGGCAGTGAAACAGGGTATGCCGGATGGAGTAAAGCCATGAAAGCGGCCGTACTGGAGAGAATCACGAATATTCGGGATCATCCGCGGCCGCTTTCTTTTATGGAGATTCCCGAACCAGAACCGGGCGAAGGGCAGATTCTGGTGAAAGTTTCCGTCTGCGGTGTCTGCCACACCGAACTCGATGAAATAGAAGGCCGGACGCCTCCGTCTTCCTTTCCCTTCATTCTGGGCCACCAGATCGTCGGCATCGTTGAAAAACGCGGCGCGCGGGCGACGAAATTTTCCGAAGGCCGGAGGGTCGGCATCGGCTGGATCGGTTCGGCCTGCGGGACATGCCAATATTGCCGCGGCGGCATGGAAAACCTCTGCCCGGATTTTAAGGCGACCGGCCGCGACCTTCCGGGCGGCTACGCGCAATACGTGGCGGTCCTGGAGGATTTTGCCTTCCCTGTTCCGGATACTTTTTCCGACGCGCAGGCCGCGCCGCTTTTGTGCGCGGGCGCCATCGGATGGCGGTCGCTTCGTCTGGCCGGCCTTTCCGACGGCGAGCCCCTGGGGCTCACGGGATTCGGCGCTTCGGCCCACCTGGTCCTGCAGCTTGCCCGCTTTCTCTATCCCCATTCCAAAATCAGTGTCTTTGCCCGCTCCGAACACGAACGTCGTTTTGCCCTGGCGCTGGGCGCGGGCTGGGTGGGGGACACCTCTGAAAAAAGTCCGGAGAAGCTTGCCGCCGTCATCGACACCACGCCCGCCTGGAAGCCGGTGGCCTGCGCGCTGGAAAATCTTGCGCCGGGTGGAAGGCTGCTGATCAATGCCATTCGGAAGGAGGAGGCGGACAAGGACCAGTTGCTCAAACTTGACTACCCGCTGCATCTCTGGCAGGAGAAGGAAATCAAAAGCGTGGCCAACGTGGCTCGCCGGGATATCGCGGAATTCCTCGATCTTGCCGCGAAAATACCGATCCTCCCCGACGTGGAGGAATATGCTTTTTTCGACGCCAACCGGGCGCTTGCGGAACTAAAAGCCGGCCAAATCCGCGGCGCGAAGGTCCTGAAAATAGAGTAGCGACGAGCTATGAGCAACGAGTACTAGAACCTTATTTAAAAGGGTTCTTCAGGTTTTGTTATGCAGAAATTATTTTAGGTTCATCCGGTTCTTGCGTATAGCCGAAGTCAAGCACCCAGCAATTTTCATGGGCGTCCAACCTTTCAATCCGAAATGAATGACGATCACTTCCATGGGATCCCGAATATTCCTGGGATGATTACATTCAGTCATGACGTCATAACGCATCACATAAAAATGCGTGACGGTGAAGTTTGTCTGAATTCCGGCGAATGCCAGTTTTGCGGGTGAACCAACCAAACGGTGAACGGATTTCTCAGAAGGATGGATGTCGCAATGTGACTTCAACGCGGTCATTAGCGGCGCACCCCGCATCTTGTGGCCAAAATTTTCTTGCACACACAAGACGGCATTTTTTATACTTCACCGCACAAAAAGGAAATTCTTATCAATAATTCAATTCAATAATAATTATCAATTCAATGCGGCGTTTCCTTCCGCTTTGCCAATTCCGCCGCTGCCGCGCGTCCCGCGACGCGGCCGGTCAGGATGGACGCTCCCAGGAAAGTCCCTTCCAGTGTGCATTTTCCGTTGACGCCGGCAAGACCCGTCAATTCACCCACGGCGTACAATCCGGGGATGGTCTGACCCGAGACATTGATGACACGGCAGGACTGATCAATGGCGACGCCGCCCATGCTTTTGCGCGTCAGCGGCATGAAGCGCAGGGCGTAAAATGGAGGCTTTTCGATTCTGGGGGGATGCGCCCAGACTGATCGTGACGTGCCGATGCGTCCGAAGTCCTTGTCGCGGCCTGCCGTCACCATCTCGTTCCAGCGGCGCACGGTCTCCTCCAGGGTCTCGGGAGAAAGTCCCGCCGCCACGCCAAGCTCGCGGATGGTCATGGCCGACTTGACGACCTCGCTGTACTGTGGATTGTTAAAGAGTTCGCTCTCCACCAGTTGACGGCTCCAACCGGAGACATGGAATACCTTGCGGGCTTCATTATCAAATATCGCCCAGTAGGTTCCGCCGGGCTGCCGCACGACTTCCGGAAATGTCTTGCGTGTGTCGCGGGACTCGTTCATAAAACGCTTTCCCGTTTTGTTGACCCAAATGGGATGATCGGTGTAGGCATTCAATCCGCGATGGCCGGTCGCGTTGGATGGTCGTTTCAGACCGGTCGGGTAATTCAGCTGATAATGCATATTGTCCAGGCGGGCTCCGACGGTCTTTGCCATTGCGTGTCCGGAACCATCAGCGTTCAGGCCTCCTCCGATGAGGATCTCATCGGGAAAGGGCAGATCCTTCGGCCAGTTTTTGCGGACCATGTCCAAATTGCTCTGGAATCCTCCCGTGGCAAGAATCACGACCGGCGCGAAAAAATCGATCTGTGCGCCGTCTTTGAGCCTTAGCGTGCGGACGCCCTCGATGCGGCCGCTTTTGTCCCGGAGCAGGGAAACCGCTTTAAACCGGTAATAAAATTTCACTTTGCCGTTTTTGCCGCAGTCGCGGTAGATCGGTTCAAGAAGCCCTCTGCCCTTGCCGACGACCTTGTGCCAGCGCGGCACGGTATTGTCGGGCATCAGAATCACTTTCTTTTCAAAACGGACGCCAAAGCCTGTCAGCCAGTCGTAAATTTCGCGGCGGGACTCTTTCACATAGTAGTTGACCCATTCGGCATTGGGACCGGGACCCTGCTCATCGCGGCCGGCCGTCATGAAATCCGCATAGGCCATGCGGGGATCATCCGGATCACCGCCCTGTTCCTGCTCGGGAGTGCCGATAATACACAGAGCGCCTTCACTCGTCAGCCCGGTTCCGCCGTAAGTGGGCGCCATCTCAATGACGGCAACATCGATGTTTTTTTGCTCCAGTTCCCACGCAGCTGAAAGCCCCGCGATACCCGCGCCGACCACAATTACACCATGCCGTTGTTCTTTTTGAGCCGCCATGACCACAGCCGATAAACATAAGACCATAGCCATGGAAAGGAACAGTACTTTTTTGAATAGCTTCATCTCAACCTCTCAAAAATGCGTTATTTCAGACATTGCTTTCCGCAATCGATCCAAAATTGATTTCAGCAATTGAAAAGGGTGTGCAGATTCGGGTAAAAGTGTCATCGGAATAAGCGGATATAAATCCGAAGAGCAGGCGCCCCGAAAAACGCGTGTAACAAAATATCGGGTCAAATTCCACACTTTTTTCCCGGATGGGAATTTTTTGAGGTTGCTGTCGATTCAGGGAATGGAGGGTGTTGAAGAACTAAGGGGAAGAACTAAGGGTCGAATCTTTACTCTTGACGTTTCAGATTGATAACGTGGTAATCTGTCACCATTGCGATCTTTCCGGCGGCTGGAGAATGTTCTTCAACCGCTTTTTGTTTGCTTGGAACGGTTTGTCTGGATGTTTTATGCGGCTGTATTACCCCACCCATAGAATGAAGCATATTTGCTGCTTTGAAGTGGCAATCATCACTCCAATCCCAAATTACGAATTGCAACTTGCAGGCATCAGGTGAAACACAGATTCACTCCTCCCATTTTACCCCGACGTCCCAGGGTATCTTATGCCAATTGATAATTTTTATGAACACAAGGTGAAAGATAAGTACGCAGCAACCGGATGAACCTTAAAACCTTTATGGAGGCAAAAGAAGATGATCACTCAAAGAAGCTTCTTGAGGCCATTATGGGTGTAGAATAATTGGCAATAACAAACCGGGAATTTCAAAATGAATATAGGTCTATTCCCCCACTGCCTGCCAGGCGGCCGTGTATTCCCATGATTTGATCTTTGGCGCGGCATCGTCCTGATGCCAGCTTCCCGCGATTCCCGATGCTTTGACGGTCAGATCGAAGTGGCACATGGCGATGCCCATGTCGATTTCCTGCAGTGAAACATCCCTCAGGTGACGGTATCCCGCACTGCGCGACAGATAGAATGAAAAAGCGCTTTGCTCCGGTTCGCGGATGATCCGCCAGGGCTGTTTGTTGGAGGCCGAAGGCGCCAGACGGACGTTTTCCAGGGCTTCAGCGTAAGGGCCCGCCTCCCCGGCGGAAAGCGGGGCGGCGGTGCTGTCGCGAAAGAAAAGTTCCGTCCATGGCAGGCGATGGTCGGAGCCCGCGAAGCCACGCAGGATCCGCTCCGCCAGCCTCAGTCGCCCCGTCGCGAAGCCCACGGGACTGACGGTCGGCATCAGTTCATCGCGCCGCATGCCCGCCGCTCGGCCGAAGGCGCTGATCGCGAAGGTGCCGCCCAGCCAGCAGGTGCCCAGGCCCAGTTCGGTGGCCTTCAGGATGAGTTTTTCCTTGCAGTATCCATAGTCAACCGTAGCCATCGGCGCGGGTCGGATCATTCCCGCGAGGTACAGCCGGGCATTTTGAATCACGCCGTACGTGCCCAGTTTTTTCCAGACGTCACGCGGCAGTTCGTCCATCTCGAGCAGGACGAAGCGCGGCGCGTTCCCGAACAATCCCGGCGCGGACGCTTCGACGGCCTGCCGGAACGTCCGAAGAAGGTCATCGTCCAGAGGTTTATTGTCGTAAGATCGGCAGGAAAAACGCCTGCGGATGATCGCGGATACTGGGGTCATATCGCCTCCCGAAAATATTTATTGTCAAATATTGCGCGATTCCTTTATACTATCAACAAAAAAATTGATTCACGACTTTTCCATTTGGAGGAATAGCGGGACTATGAAACTCGCCACGGTTGAACAAATGCGTGAAATGGACGGCTATGCCGTCGAAAAGCTGGGGA
>ERZ724503.336-NODE-336-length-19315-cov-14.629491_pt1 | contig 19315 bp, 21 predicted proteins | sample MGYA00376036_ERZ724503 | MGnify/ENA primary metagenome ERZ724503 (study PRJEB28724, sample SAMN07190885) | wastewater metagenome | isolation source: influent of sewage treatment plant in Hong Hong | place: Hong Kong | collected 2016-03-17 ...
TGATAATGTTATTGATTTAAACTTCTATCCACTTAGAAAAGTAAAAGCTACAAACCTAAAATCAAGAAGTATCGGTCTTGGTGTTATGGGAGAAGCTGAAATGTTAGCTGAACACAAACTTAGCTGGGGTTCAAATGAACATTTCAAAAGAATAGACCAAATTATGGAGTTAATCTCTTATAATGCAATCAAATCAAGTTCTGATTTAGCTATTGAAAAAGGTATTTATCCAACATTTGAAGGTTCAAAATGGTCAGAAGGAATTATGCCTCATGACCACGCACCTCAAGCTGTAAATGCACTTGTAGAAAAAGATTTATTTGATGCTACTTGTGATTGGGATAGCTTAAGAGCTAAAGTAAAAAAAGATGGAATGAGAAATGGTTACTTGATGGCTGTTGCTCCAACTTCATCAATTTCTATTTTGGTTGGAACTACTCAAGCAATAGAGCCAGTTTATAAAAGAAAATGGTTTGAAGAGAATCTATCAGGATTAATTCCTGTGGTTGTTCCAAATTTAAATCCAGATACTTGGGGATATTATACTCCTGCATTTGAAATTGACCAATTACAAGTTATAAAAGCAGCAGCAATTAGACAAAAATGGATAGATCAAGGTCAATCTACAAATATTTTTATGAGTTTAGATAAAGCAAGTGGAAAATATCTACATGAAATCTATACTTTAGCTTGGAAATTAGGACTTAAATCGACATATTATTTAAGAAGTCAATCACCAGAAGCAAAAAATGATGTAGAAGATAGAAGTATGGAGTGTAGTGGTTGTCAATAAGATAATCTTACACTCTTTTATACTAACAATTTAATAAATACAATAAAATTTTAGAAAAATTCAAAGGACTTCCAGATGGAAAGAAAAACCATATATAATCCAGACTCAAAAGAGAGTTTAAATGAAAGAAGAATTTTTGGTGGAAATAGTGATGGAATGATTAATTTCACAAGAATGAAATATCAATGGGCTTTAAATCTTTGGGATACAATGGAAGCAAATACATGGTTTCCAAAAGAAGTTCAAATGACAGGTGATGCAAAAGATTATAAGTTTTTAACGCCTGCTGAAAAAAGAATGTATGATTTAGTTTTATCTCAACTTATTTTCATGGATTCATTACAAACAAACAACCTAATGGACAATATAAATCCATATATCACAGCTCCTGAAATAAATGCTTGTTTAAGTAGACAATCTTATGAGGAAGCAAATCATAGCAAATCATACGCTGTTATGGTTGAGTCTATTTCTGACAACACAGACGCAATTTATGATATGTGGAAAAATGATTTAAAACTTAGAGAAAAAAATAACTATATTGCTGAAGTTTATAAAGATCTAGCAGGAAATATTACAGATGAAAAAATCGTTTTAGCACTTTTTGCAAATCAGATTTTAGAAGGTTTATATTTTTATGCTGGATTTGCAGCTATGTATGCTCTTGGAAAATCAGGAAAAATGTTGGGGTCTTCACAAATGATTAGATTTATCCAAAGAGATGAAGTAACACATCTATTACTTTTCCAAAATATGATTAATAGTGTAAGAAAAGAAAGACCTGAACTTTTCACAGCTGAACTTGAAGAGACTGTAAGAGCTATGTTTAGAAAGGCTGTAGAGCTTGAATCTTCTTGGGGTTCATATATTACTCAAGGACAAATTTTAGGGTTTACAGACGCTATTATCAAGCAATATATTCAATATCTAGCAGACAAAAGATTAGATGCAGTTGGATACAAACCAGAATACAATGTAAAACACCCAATCCCTTGGGTAGATGGATACGCAAGTTTCAATGACCAAAGAACAAACTTCTTTGAAGGAAATGTAGTAAATTATTCAAAAGGTTCAATCGACTTCGACGATTTTTAGGACTTTCTTATGGGAAGTAAAAATAGAATTTTTTTAGGTTTTGTTAGTAGTCATATTTTACATAATATAAGAAATACATTTGAAAAAGATGTATATATGACAGATGTTACGGCAAAAAAGATTGAAAGAAAACATTCTCCTTAGGAGAAAGAATTTATATACAATAATAATTTTCAGGGAATAATTGATAATACATTAATGATATATTTTGATGAAAAAGAGCTAATTTATAATTGTTTGTCTAAAGTAAATGATAGATTACTTATTTATGGAATGATTTCAAAAAATAATAGAACTGAAGTTACAACATTATTTAATACAAAACCTAATCAAGTGAAGAAAAAATTTCTTGAAAATAGAAAATTAATAGTACTAAAAAAAGAAGAATTTAGAACAAACTAAGAGGCGGGAGGGAACCTCCCCGCATCTTTCCTGAACCAGTTACGCCCTGCTAAAAATAGCTAAAAGTTCAAGGCACATGGAATCCCTAAGTTTCCACCTCTCTCAATTTTATGAAATGATTATCACATAAAAAATATAAATTACAGTTTAAGTAACAATTTTCAATAAAATAAAACTTTTTAGCTAAAATTACAAAAACAAAAGAGTAAAAATGGCACTAGAAATAGAGAGAAAATATCTTATTGATTTAGAAAAGATTAGCCCTTTAGAAAATGGTATTAGAATAAAACAAGGCTATTTATCAACTGACAAAAATGCAGTAGTTCGTGTACGAACTAAAAATGACAAGGCATATTTAACCATAAAAGGCTCAAATAGTGGTATTTCAAGGCTTGAATTTGAGTATGAAATTCCAGTTGATGAAGCAAATGAAATACTTGAAAAACTTTGTCAAAAACCAATTATTGATAAAACAAGATATATCATAAATCATGAAAATCATACTTGGGAAGTTGATGTTTTTTATGGTGATAATGATGGATTAGTTGTGACCGAAGTTGAGCTTTCAAGTGAAGATGAAGCAATAAATCTTCCTATTTGGATAAAAGAGGAAGTTAGTCACGATGATCGATACTACAACTCAAATCTTATGAAACATCCATACAAAGATTGGATTAAATAACAAAGGAGTTAAAACTCCTTTATTTTAAGCGATTAGAAGTTTTTACTAGGAAATCAAAAGCTAAATAGATGTAGAAAAAAATAATAGAAAGTAGATTAATCAATATTCTTAAAAAATTCACAAATATCAACTTCAAGAACATAAGCTATTTTTAATAGATGCTCTATATTAAAATGATTATTTTTATGATTTATTTCTGCACATGAAATAATACTTACTGATTTATGTCCAATTTTATGGGCTAAATCTAATTGACTTAAATTTCTTTCTTTCCTTAATCTTTTAACATTTAAGCCAATTATTCTATGATAATCATTTATATAAGTATCACTCATATCATCTATATATTTCAATTTAACAACCCTTAGTAACTTGCTATTACAAGTTTTTAAGTTTAATAAGATAAAATATTTTCAACAACTTGCTATAACAAGAGAAAAGGAGTGAAAATGTCTTATAGATATGATGAAGATTTAGAATTTCTTAAACAAATAGATTCTAAAGATTTAGATGATTTAGTTTATGTTTTAACGCATGATAAAGATGGTGAAACTCGTTTCACAGAAGAATTGACAACAAATGAGAATTACAAAAAGTTTTTTCCTAAACATAATAAATACTGGGAAGATATTGCTGCAGAACTCCAATGTTATGGTGGAAATACTTTTGCTACTATATTTAGAGGTGGAAAAGGAGTTGAATATAAAGAAATTTTGATTGATGTTTGTGATAAGCTAAAAGTAAATTTTAATAAAGATTCATCTATTGAAACAATCGAAACCAATCTACTAATGAAAATATTGACTGATGCTATTGAAAAAATGTCTCCTGAAGAATTAAAAGAATTAGCATCAACAACTGGAATGACTAGTTTAGCAACTCCAACAAAAGAGGTAATGATAGGCATATTTCAAGCTATTTTTAGAGCAGGAGGTTTTAAATCTTATCAATTAACTGTAATCATTGTAAATGCTGTGCTAAAAGCATTAATAGGAAGAGGATTGACATTTACAGGAAATGCTGCATTAACTAGAACGATGGCAATTTTAACAGGACCTATTGGTTGGGCAATTACTGGTTTATGGACTGCTGTTGATATTGCAAGTGCAGCATATAGAGTTACAATACCAGCAACTATAAATATTGCAGTATTAAGACAAAAACATCTTTACGCAAATAATATTGCTAATTTATCATTTAATTAAATGAAATTACCAAATCCATCTTTAGAAGATGGATTTTATCTACTTTACAATCTTAGCAAATTCAGCAAAGATATATTTAGATTCATGTGGTCCAGGACTAGCTTCTGGGTGATGTTGAACAGAGAAAATCTCTTTATTTTTATATTTTACACCCTCAATAGTATTATCAAATAGGTTTATATGCGTAATATCTGCAATCTCTACAATATTATCAGGAACATTATAGTTGTGATTTTGAGCAGTAATTTCTACAACACCATTATTTGAAACTGGATGATTTCCTCCATGTTGTCCAAATTTTAGTTTATATGTATCATATCCATGAGCAATAGAAAGCATTTGATGACCTAAACAAATAGCAAATATTGGAATATTTGCACTTATTAGTTTTTGTACCTCTTTTTTCTCATTAACAAGTGTTAATGGGTCTCCTGGACCATTTGATAAAAATACTCCACCAATTTCTTTTGCTTCAAATCTAGCGATTAAATCTTCCCCTTTAAATGATGAAGGTACAACTTCAACTTCAAGTCCAGATGCAACTAATTCATTTAGGATATTTCTTTTTACACCAAAATCAATTACTACAACTTTTTTATCACTCATAACTGCTTTGTTATAAGCTTTTATTTCATGATTCCAAGCACCTGATTTATGTACATAAGACTCTTTTGTAGAAACTATTTCAATGTAGTTAATATCTTCAATTCTTGGACTTGCTTTTAACTGTTTTGCTAACTCATCTTTACAAGAGATTTCAGTTGAAGCTATCATCATCATAGCTCCTTCATCTCTTATCATTTTAGTTAAGTATCTAGTATCAATATCACAAATACCTAAAACACCATGCTCTTTTAATAAAGAATCAAGATTTCCTTGCGCTCTATAATTTGAGTATTCATCATGATAATTTCTTACTAATACACCTTTACAATGACACTTTCTACTTTCCATATCATTATCATTTACACCAACATTTCCAATTTCTGGCATTGTAAAAGTGATGAATTGTCCTGCATAAGATGGATCAGAAATAATTTCTTGATAACCTGTTAAAGAAGTATTAAAAACTATTTCTCCAACAGTTGTTCCTGTTGCACCAAAAGATTTTGCTTCCAAAAAAGTCCCATTTTCTAAATATATCCATACTTTTTGCATTTATATTAATCCTCTTTTTGTTAGTTCTTCTTCATATAATCTGTGATAAACCAAATCATAATCTTCAGTTCCTGGTATTAATTTTCTCTTGTAATTTTTTAATTTTGCTATAACTTCACTATCAGCTTTTTCAAAACCTTTTATAAAATCATCTAATGAAGCGAATATTACATTTTTGATTTGATTATCAGAACATGTGTAATGAATAAAATCTTCTTCCCATAAATAATCTAATATTTTATGAGCAATGTCAGAAAATCTATCTTCATTGTTCAAAATAACACCAAAATCATTTGCTAATCTTTTTTTAGTCATCCAAAAAAGTTGTCTTCTATCAGCATTTAAATACTCAATTTCTTCTTCTTGTGCTGCTAAAATTTCCTGAACTTTTTCATCTAAAGCAAACTCTTTTTCTAAATCAGCATCAAGTATTCTTTCAACTTCTGCTTCAATACTATGCTTTTCTTTTCTAACCTCAACAAAATCACAATTAATTAAATCTCTTGTTATTCTTCTTGAAACATACGGTGTATGATGTAATTTCATTCTCATGTGCTTAACCCCTTATAATTGTGTCATCTCGTTCAGGAGATGTTGAAACGATTCCTACTTTAATAGAAGTAATCTCTTCTATCTTTTCAATATATTTTTTTGCATTAACTGGTAATGATTCATAATCTCTAATTCCAACAACACTTTCCCATCCATCCATCTCTTCGTAAATAGCTTTAACACCATCTAAACTAGAAGGTACATAATTTATAATTTTTCCATCTAATTCATAAGCTACACAAATTTTAATTTTAGGAAATCCATCTAAAACATCAAGTTTCATTAAAGCTAATTGGTCACAACCGTTTAATCTTCCTGCATGTTTAACTGCAACTGCATCAAACCAACCACATCTTCTTCTTCTTCCAGTAGTTGTTCCAAACTCTTTTCCAATCTCAACCATTTTATCGCCATCAGCACCAAAATCTTCTGATGGAAAAGGTCCATTTCCAACTCTTGTACAGTAAGCTTTTGTAATTCCAGTTACAATTCCAACATCTTTAGGACTTAAACCTAAACCAGTACATGAACCAGCACTTACAGTATTTGAAGATGTAACATAAGGATATGTTCCATGGTCTATATCAAGCATAGTTCCTTGAGCACCTTCAAGTAAGATTTTTTTATTTTCATCAAGAGCTTTCCAAACCATATTTGTTGTATTTGTAATAAATACAGCCAATTTTTCTTTATATGAAGTTAATTCTTCTAATAACTCTTTTTCATTTGGAGTTGCAATTTGTAGTACATCAAATATTGCTCTATTTTGTTCAAAATATTCTAAAATTGATTTAGTTAATTTTGCTGGGTCTAATAATTCACCAACTCTATGCCCTACTCTATTTATTTTATCAGAGTAAGCAGGTCCAATACCTTTTCCTGTTGTACCAATAGCTTTGTCACCTTTTAATCTCTCTTTTGCTTGATCTATTAAAGCGTGATATGGTAAATTTAAGTGAGCTTTATCAGAGATAAATAGTCTTCCTTCTAAATTTTGAAATTGGCTCATCTCTTTAATGATATTTTCAGGAGATAAAACAACACCATTTCCTATTACATTTATAGCTTTTGGATTTAAAACTCCAGAAGGAATCAAATGTAAAGCATACTTAACACCATCAACCCAAATTGTATGACCTGCATTATGTCCACCTTGACTTCTACAAACCATATCATATTTTTGAGCAAGCATATCAACTATCTTACCTTTTCCTTCATCTCCCCATTGGATACCAACTATTACATCTGCCTTCATTCTTAATCCTCTAAAATTTTTAATAAATTATCTGTGTATAGTGCAAAACCTAATGAATTTATACCATCACTTGAATACATTCCACCATTACATAAAGTTAAATTTTCATTAATTACTCTATAATAAATACCATCATAATATCTCAGTAAGCCATAATAAAGTGGTGCAATTATTATATTTGTATAATTTACTTCTTTTGCAGTTAAAAGAAGTTTTTCTAACTCTACTTTTATAGATTGTGGAACAATATTTATAATTTGCTCTAAACTTGCTACATCTTTAACTTTTATAAGTTTATTTAGCCATTCACAATTTAATTTAAATAGTGTTGCTATTTCACCGTTTTTCAATAAATCAATATCAATATTTAATTCATTTGCAACAAGTTTTGGAATATTGATATTTGATATTTGTAAAATGGGTTCTATTTTTAATGCTGTTAAAATATTTGCTGTTAAATTCATAACATCAGCAATATTATCATGATCTATCCACTCACATCCAATTTGATACTCTTCTTTTGATGGATAAGTAAATATTGGTTGAACATAAAACCACTTTTTATGAGTAGTTGTTCTTCCTAATCTTTTTGTAATAATTCTTACCACATCTAAAGTTGAATCGGCTCTTAATGATACTTGTTCATTTTGCTCATCTGAAAATTTTATTAGTTTTTTTTCATTTGCAATAGCTTGATGTTGAGAATATGAAAAATTTGGAGTCAATATCTCTTCAAATCCACTATTCTCTAAAATATTGCAAACTTGATTTTCTAATACTCTTTTTCTTTTTGCAGATGCTCCAAAGTATAATCTACTTCCTTTTGGAATTTCGTGTTCAAAAATCATTACTATTAGTTTCCTTTAAACATATTTGATGCAAAAACTTTGTTTGCTGTTCCATCAAAAGTTCTAATTCCTAAATCATCTAATGCTAATTCAACTGCATTTACAGCCCAAGATGCTTCATAATCTTCAACTAATCCCATATGATTAATTCTAAAAATTTTACCAGCTAAGTGATCTTGTCCACCAGCGATATTCACATTGTATTTATTTTTTAGAATTTTTCTAATTGCGCTTGATTGCTCTGTATAAACAGTTGTCATTGCATCAGCTGGAGTTTTTGGATAAATATCAAATCCAATAGCTTTTAAAGCTTCTCTTGTTGCTTTTGCTCTTAATGCTGTTTGTTTATATAAATTATCAAATCCATCAGCTTTTAGTTTTTCTAAAATTGCACCTAAACCAATAATAAGTGTAGTTGCCGCAGTCCATGCTGTTGTATTTTTTCTTTGATTTTTGATTTCAATAGCTAAATTAAAGTAATAACCTCTTGGTTTTGACTCAATTTTAGCAACTGCATCATTTGACAAACCAATCATTGCAAGACCTGGTGGTAACATTAAAGCTTTTTGGCTTCCTGTTACAACTGCATCAAGATTTGTAGTATCGATTTTTTCAACACCAACTGCTGTAATTCCATCTGCAACTATTGTAATATCTTTATTAATTTTTTTAATTTCAGCAGCAATTTGCTCAACTGGATGTCTTAATCCACCAGCACTTTCACAGATTTGAATAAATACAGCATCTATTGAAGAATCAGCTTTTATTGCTTCAACAACAGCTTCAACACTCACAGGAGTATTCCATTCATTTTTTATTTCAGTGTAATCTATACCAAATGCAGCACAAATTTTTCCGAATCTCTCACCAAATTTTCCTGAATTAATAGTAAGTGCTTTTTTATGTGTTAAATTTGTAACACAAGCTTCCATAGCACCTGTACCACTTGAAGCTAACATTACAACTTCAGGCATATCATAAATTTCAATTAATAATTCTCTAGTATTTTTAAAAATCGCTTCAAACTCTTCAGTTCTATGATGAATCGTAATATCAGCCATCGCTTTTCTTACAAATTCTGGTACTGGAGTTGGACCTGGCGTCAATAGCATTTTAGTATCCTTATTTTTCATTCTTTTATAGCAAAACGGAATATTTTATCTAAAATATGATTATGAAAAGGTTAAGTATTTATTTCACTTATTCTTTGAAATTATTAACAAGCTCTTGACATTAGTACTAATTAGTACTATAATTTCAAAAGGAGTATGTTTATGAATAAAAAATCGTTAAAATCTTATGGTACAAGAACTGATAAAGCTATGAAAACTGTTGTTAGGTTAGAAAAAGCTAGTTTAAAAATTACAAATTTAACAGTAAATTATTTATCAAAACATAATCTTACGTTTAATCAATTTAAAGTGTTGGAAGTTTTATATCATTTAGGTGATTTAAATATTGGTTCAATTACAAAATTAACTATGAGTACACCTGGAAATATTACAGTTGTTGTAAAAAATTTAAAAAGGGACGAATGGATAACTTCAATAAAAGACCCAAATGACAGTAGAGCTTATATTTTATCTTTAACTCAAAAAGGTAAAGATATTATAGAAGAAGTTTTCCCAAATCATGCAAAAAATTTGCATAAAGCACTAGAAGTTCTAAATGATGAAGAACTTGATACTTTATATGGTTTGTTGAATAAGGTTTATAAAGCAAATTAATATTTTTTTGCTTTGTAATTACTAATTAGTAATATAATTTATAGATAAGAAAAAAAGGAATAATTATGAAATTTTTAAAATTAAGTTTAGCTTCTTTAGCTGTATCAACAGCTTTATTCGCTGGAAACTACAATATTGATGCAAGTCACACAAATGCTGGATTTACTGTAAAACATATGATGATTACAAATGTAACTGGTAAATTTAATGATGTTGCTGGTTCGTTTGAATTTGACGAAAAAACAAAAACATTAAAATCAATCAGTGGAGAAATAGTAACTGCTTCTATTGATACTGTAAATGAAAAAAGAGATGAGCATTTAAAAGCACCTGAACTATTTGATGCAGCACAATTCCCAAAAATAACTTTCAAATCTACAAAAATAGAGAAAAACAGAGTTCAAGGTGAATTAACAATGAAAGGAGTTACAAAAGTTGTTACTCTTGATTTAGAAACAAGTGATGTGATCAAAGATCCATGGGGAAAACAAAGAACAGGATTCTCTTTAAACGGTAAAATCAAAAGAAGTGATTTTGGTATTTCATGGAATAAAGCTTTAGAAACAGGTGGAGTTGCAGTTTCTGATGAAGTTAAATTAAGTGTTGATATAGAAGGAATTTTAGCTAATTAATTAGCTAAAATTTAAAAAGAAGAGGCAAATGTATCCTACACTATTTATTTCACATGGAGCACCTAATATTATTTTAGGTAACTCAAAATCAAAAAAGAGTATTGAAAAAGTTGGAAAGAAATTAGCAATTCCAAAATATATTATTATTGTTTCAGCACATTATGTAACTAGAAATTTAAAGGTTATAAATCCAAGTGCAAATAAAATAATGTATGATTTTTATGGTTTTGAAGATGAGTTATATAAGGTTCAATATGAAATAAAAAGTGAGGAGTTTGCCACATTTGATATAGTTGAAAAACTAAAAGCACAAAATATAGATATTTCAATAGATGAAAGTAGACAAAGCTATGACCATGGAGTATGGAATGTTTTATCTATGCTTTATAAAAATCTTCAAATTCCAGTTATTCAGTTAAGTTTACCTATTTCATATTCAGTCGAAGAACTTGTAAATTTAGGTGAAAAACTAAAACAGTTCAAAGATGAAGCAATGATTATTTGTAGTGGAGGAATAACTCATAACCTAGGGGAAATGAGTTATCCAAATGATGTTAAAAAATATGCTTATGATTTCAATGAAAAGGTAAAAAAAATCATAGAAAATGGTGAAGAATCAAAAATCCTTGATTTAGTAAATGATGAGAATTTTTATAAAAATCATCCATCAGCTGAACATTTTTTACCACTATATGTAGCATTTGGTAGTTCTTTTGATAAAAAAGGAAAATCAATCAATAGTGAATTTCAATATGGAAATATCTCTATGGAGTCTTTTGTCTTTGATTTTGAAGGATTAAAATGATAAAAAAACTATCAAAAGAGAATATGGGAACATCAAATTTAGGTTGGTTGCAGAGTCGTTTTCACTTTAGTTTTGCAGAGTATAGAAATCCCAAAAATATAAATTTTGGAGTTTTAAGAGTTCTAAATGATGACATTATTCATCCTAGCTCTGGTTTTGATACACATCCGCACTCAAATATGGAGATTATTTCTTATATTGTAGATGGAGAGATAACGCATAAAGATTCTATGGGAAATAGTGAAACTCTAAAAAGAGGAGAAGTTCAATATTTAAGTGCTGGAGATGGTATATATCATAGTGAACACAATCTTCATCAAAGTAATGATTTAAGACTTTTACAAATTTGGATTATTCCTCCAAAAGCTGGACTTCCTAGACTTTATGGTTCACATAGATATAAATTTGAGCAAAGAGATAATAAACTTTTAAATATTGTCTCTTCACAAGATGGCAATAGTAATATCAAAATATATCAAGATATAAAGATATTTGTTAGTGAATTTGACAAACCTTTTGAGTATAAAATCCAAAAAGATAGACAAATCTATTTTGTACAAATAGAAGGAAGCTCATCTATAAATGGAATTATTTTAGAAGATGGCGATGCCATGGAAATAGTTGATATTGGAAATTTGACTGTGAATCCAATTACAAAAAGTCATATTTTATTTATTGAGATGATAAGAAATTAATATGACTTTTATTATTTTATATGCTAAATATTTAAATTTTTGATAAAAAATGATTTCAATTTATCAAATGGGATTTTTTCCATATTATCATATAAATCTGTATGTACAGCATTTGGTATAATCATTAATTCCTTTGGTTCATTTGCAGCATTATAAGCATCTTCACTAAAATATCTTGAGTGTGCATTTTCTCCTGCAATAATTAAAATAGGTCTTGGTGAAATTTCTTTAATATATGTCATTAGGGGCATATTCATAAAAGATAATGGATTTGTAATAGTCCAAGCTCCATTTGAGTTTAAAGAGCGTGGATGAAAACCTCGTGATGTTCTATAATAATCAAAATACTCTTTTACAAATTGAGGTTCATCACCTTTTAATTTTTCAACTAAAATACGATTTCCTAATGTAAAAGTTCCTTTTTTCGCATCATCCCATCTTTGTAAACTCAACTCTTCTAAAGTTTTTGTTCTTTCTTCAAGTGTTACTTTGTCATAATAACCTTTTGACATAACCCTTGACATATCATACATACTTGTAACTGCAACAGCTTTTACTCTTTTATCGATTGCCATTGCATTAAGTCCCATCCCACCAAAACCACAAATTCCAATAATTCCAATTTTGTTTCTATCCACAAAAGGTTGAATTCCCAAATAATCAACTGCTGCACTAAAGTCTTCACTGTTTATATCAGGAGAAGATACATTTCGTGTTTCACCACCACTTTCACCAATAAAAGATGGATCAAAAGCTAAAGTAACAAATCCTCTCTCTGCCATAGTTTGTGCATATAATCCAGATGATTGTTCTTTTACAGCTCCATAAGGACCACTAATTGCTAAAGCAGGTAAAGCTTCATTAGAACTATTTCTAGGTGTATATAAATCGCCTACTAAAGTTATCCCATATCTATTTTTAAATGTTACTTTTTTATATCCTATCTTATCATTTTTTGGAAAAGTTTTATCCCATTTAGTAGTATTCTTAAGTTTTTTATTAAGTTCGGCAATATTACTTGAAGCATAAACAGAATTAGTTGCCAATATCAATCCTGCACTAATAACTGCACTTTTTTTCATAAATTTTCTTCTTGATTTTTCATCATCTAAAATTTTCATATTAATTCCCTTTATATTTATGTTTTACCATTATAAATGGATTGAAAAATTTATGTTAGGAAAAAACTATAATTTCTTTGCACAAAACTCCAAATTTTCATTATAATATTTATATTTGGAGAATTAGGCAACTATTATAGAGAATTGTTTTAATAAAAAATAGATTTTATTTATATACTACTAAAAAAAATGGAGTAACGGAATGTATCGAGATTTTGAAGAGTATAGATTTGATATGATTAATTATATAAGTGCCAAACATAATAATGAGGGAGTTATTCAAACAGATATTCCAAATTTAGAACTTTTTATTTCAAACTCACTTAATGAACAACTGTATATAATGTATGAACCTTCTCTTTGTTTAATTCTTCAAGGTAAAAAAGCAGTTGTTTTTGGAGAAGAACAATTTACATATAATCAAAATCAATTCCTAATTTCATCAACTCACATTCCTGCAAAAGTTAAAATTATTGAAGCAAGTAAAGAAAAGCCATATATCTCTTTTTCTTTAAAATTTTCATTAGATGATATTTATCAAGTTTTAAAAAGTATAAATCAACCCAAAGAGAATAACAATAAACAATCAGAAAAAGGTTTGTTTTTTGGTAATATGAATATTGAATTATATGAATCAATATATAGATTGATTGAATTACTCAAAAAAGACAAAGAAGATATTGCATTTTTATCTCCTCTTTTGATTAAAGAGATTTTATATAACCTTGTGAAAAGTCAGGGTGGATATTTCCTGACAAAATTTTCAATGGAAGGAACAATATCAAATCAAATTGCAAAAGTTATAACTCATATAAAAAATAATTTCAATGAGAAATTAAATATTAAAGAGTTATCATCTAGTGTAAATATGAGCGAATCATCTTTATATAGCCATTTTAGAACTATAACAACTATGTCTCCAATCCAATTTCAAAAGAATTTACGACTTGAAGAAGCTAAACAACTTCTTCTTTTAAAAAATATTGATATAGGTGATGTTGCATTTCAAGTTGGATATGAGAGCCCTTCTCAATTTAGTAGAGAATTTTCAAGAAAGTTTGGTCTTTCCCCAAAACAATTCTCAACTAAAATCATTTAAGTATAATTAGAATTAAACTATACTTCCATCAATAAAATAAGTATAGGTTAGAGTATGAGTACAAAAATTCTTTTAAATGGTGCAGGAAGAATCGGTAAAGCCATTTTAAAACAACTTCTTGAAAATAAAGATTTTGAGATAATCATCATAAATGAAATAAATCCATATATTGAAAACATAGTTTATTCAATAAATTATGACTCAACATATGGAAAACTTGATGATAAATTTCAAACCATAAATGCAAATCTAATTGAAAATAAAACTTCAAAAATAAAAATCACAAATCATAACTCTTTAAATGATATAGATTTAACAAATATCGATATTATCATTGATTCTAGTGGTAAAAAAGAAGATACTGAGCTTTTAAGAAAACTTCCTGTTAGTGCTATTTTTCTAACTCATCCAAACAAAGATGCTGATATAAATCTGATTTTAGGTGTAAATGAAGATAAACTAGATTTAAAAAAACACAAAATTATCTCAACAAGTTCTTGCAATGCAACTGCCCTACTTCCAGCATTAAAATTACTTGATGATAAAAAGGGAATTTTATGTGGCGATATAGTTACTATTCATCCTCTTTTAAATCATCAAAGAGTTTTAGATGGTAAATATGTAGAGAGTCAAACAAGAGGAGTTGATTGTAACTTTGAGTTTGGTCGTTCTTCTACACAAAATATCATTCCAAATAAAACAACAACAATAGATGCTTGCTCTTATGTTTTACCACATATAAATAAAAATCTTATAACTTCAAATTCACTAAGAGTTCCAACAGATACAGTTGGTGCTATAAATGTAACTTTATTTACAAAAGAGAACTCAACAAAAGATGAAATTATAAATATTTTTAAAGAATATGAACAAAATCAAAAATTTCCAATCGTTCTAAATAATTTTGAACCTCTGGTTTCAAGTGATTTTAAAAAAGAAAATTTTACTACTATAATTGACCATAGATATACAAGTACTATCAACAATATGGTAAAACTTCTAGTTTGGTACGATAACGAATGGGGATATGCTTCAAAAACTGTAGAAATTTTGAAGTTTTTTACAAATAAAAAAGGGCAAGAGTAAATCTCTTGCCCTTTTTGGCTTTATCTAAAAAATATTAGATAAATTCAACACATTTAGCACCATCAGCAATATGTCCAATAACATATCCATCAGTGTTTGCTAAAATAGCTTCTACATTTTCACTACTTACAACTAAAACCATTCCAACACCCATGTTAAATGTTCTATACATCTCTTCTAATTCTACGTGTTGTCCCATAAATTCAAAAATTGGTAAAACTTTTATTTTACTTCTATCTACAACAGCTTTTAAATTATCAGGTAAAACTCTTGGTAAGTTTTCAGTAATCCCACCACCTGTGATGTGTGCTAAAGCATTGATTTTGTCTTTATTTGCTTTGAACTCTTTTACATAAATTCTTGTTGGCTCTAAAAGTACATCTTTTAATGGTTTACCTTGGAAATCATCATCTAAACTCATACCTAATTTTTCAAGTAAAAGTTTTCTCACCAAGCTAAAACCATTTGAGTGAACACCAGAAGATGCTAATGCGATTAGAGTATCTCCTGCTTTGATTTTGTCAATTCTATTTAGCTCATCTTTTTCAGCAATTCCAACACAAAAACCAGCTAAGTCAAAATCACCTTCTTTGTACATTCCTGGCATTTCAGCAGTTTCTCCACCAACTAAAGCGCACTCACTTCTAATACAACCCTCAGCAATTCCCTTTACAACTTGAGTAGCTTCTTCAACATCAAGTTTTGCAGTTGCATAATAATCAAGGAAAAATAATGGCTCTCCAAAGTTACATAATAAATCGTTTGAACACATAGCAACTAAATCAATACCAACTGTATCAAATTTTTTTGCATCAATTGCAAGTTTTAGTTTTGTTCCAACTCCATCTGTTCCAGATAGAATTACAGGTTTTTTATAACCACTTGGTAATTCAAAAGCACCTGCGAATGAACCTATTCCACCTAAAACGCCAGGAATCATTGTTGATTTTACGTAAGGTTTGATATTTTCTACAAACTGATTTCCAGCATCAATATCAACTCCAGCATCTTTGTAACTAACTGTTGCCATTATTCACCTTTTTTTTATTCTATTTTCTAATCTACTATTAGTTTAAAATTTTTTTGGTATTATAGCAAAATCTTTATAAATTTTAAGGAACTATATATAATGAAAGATAATAACGCATTTAATGAAATGATGGTGCATATACCATTATGCACACACAAAGAAGCTTCTAATGTTCTAATTATTGGAACAGTGGATGAAGATTTTAAAAATCAAGCTTCTAAACACAATAAAACTTCAAATATTGAATTTGGAGATGTATCAACACTTACTTCTAAAAATGAAAAAAACATTGATGTAATAATTTTAACAGATGTAAAAGTTGATGAACTTTTATTAGCAAATATTGAAAGAATTTTAAATAATGATGGTCTTATTGCATTTGCTTCAAAGGCATTTTCAAAAGGTAAAGAACAACTGTTTGCTGATTTAAAACTTGTTGGGACAAAATTCTGGATTGCTATGCCATTTAAATTTGGACATAACACTTCAATTTTAGCTTCTAAAAAATATCATCCAACAGCAGATTTAAATCTTCAAAGAGCTGATTTACTTGATGGATTAAATTATTATTCATCTGAAATTCAACTTGCATCTTTTGTATTCCCAGCTGCTGAACATAGAGAATTAACTGGAATAGCAAAAAGATAAACAACCACTATTAAATATAAATAAATCATTATTATTGTAGAATATTTCTCATGAGTAATGATTTATTTAAAAATGCAATCGCACTAACGGGCGGAATATCAACAGGTAAAAGTACTGTTTGTAACCTTTTCAAACTTCATGGTTTTCTAACAATAGATGCTGATAAAATAGCACATAGATTGTTAGATGAAAATTCACATAAAATTGCTTCTATGTTTGGTGAACAATATGTGGAAAATGGAAAAGTTTTAAGAAAAGAGTTAGGTAAAATTATATTTTCAAATGAAGAGAATAAACTAAAACTTGAAGCCCTACTTCATCCATTAATAAAAGAAGAGATTATCAAAGAATCAAAAATATTTGAAGAACAGAATAAACCATATTTTGTAGATATTCCTCTATTTTTTGAAAAAATGCACTACCCTATTCCTAAATCTTTGGTAATTTATACTCCAAAAAATTTACAGATAGAAAGACTTATGAAAAGAGATAATATAAGTGAAGATGAAGCTAAACTAAAAATCTCAAATCAAATGGATATTGAAGAAAAAAGAAAATTAGCTGATATGGTAATAGACAATTCACAAAATCTAAAACATTTACAAAACGAAGTTGAAAGAATTATCGGAGAAATTATATGACATATACAAAATATAGTGCAAGTGGAAATGACTTTGTAATTTTCCATACATTTATTGAGAAAGATTATTCATCTGATGCAATAAAACTGTGTAATAGAACTGAAGGAATTGGTGCAGATGGATTAGTTGTATTAGTACCATCAAGTGATATTGACTTTAAATGGCTATTTTATAATAGTGATGGAAGTCATGCAGACATGTGCGGAAATGCTTCAAGAGCAGTATCTCACTACGCATTTACAAATAATCTAGTAACATCAAATGAAATGCAGTTTTTAACAGGTGCTGGACTTATAAAATCTCATGTTGAAAATGATATTATTGAAACTCAACTTACTCTTCCTAAAGTTATAAAAGAAGAGTTTGTTCAAGATGGATTTACTTGGTATTTGGTTGATACAGGAGTACCTCATCTTGTAACAATAGTAGATGATTTAGAACTTTATAATCATGATTTATGTGCAAAAATGAGATATGAGCACAATGTAAATGTTAATTTTGCAAAAATAGAAAATGGAATTATCAAAGTTAGAACTTATGAAAGAGGAGTTGAAGGTGAAACACTTGCTTGTGGAACTGGAATGGCTGCTTGTTTTTTAAGAGCTAATGACTTAGGACTTGTTGAAAATAGTACTTTTGTTTACCCAAAAAGTGGTGAGCAATTGACTCTATCAAAAAAGAATGGCACTATTTATTTCAAAGGTGCTGTAAAAAAAGTTTTTGTAACAACTATATAATTTAAAACTAAAATTAATAAATAAGGATAAAAAATATGAAATTCCCTGCACCTTTAAAATCTGATTCTATAAAAATTATGCTTCTTGGAAGCGGTGAACTTGGTAAAGAAGTTATCATTGAAGCTCAAAGATTAGGTATTGAAACAGTTGCTGTTGATAGTTATAACAATGCACCTGCACAATTAGTTGCTAATAAATCATATACAATCAATATGAAAAATAAAAATGAAATTCTTGATGTAATAAGAAGAGAAAAACCAACTTTTATTTTACCAGAAGTTGAAGCTATCAATATTCAAGCACTTTTTGAAGCTGAAATTGAGGGATTTCATGTAATTCCAAATGCAGATGCTGTTAATAAAACTATGAATAGAAAAAACATTAGAGAATTTGCAGCAGTTGAATTAAATCTTCCAACAAGTAAATTTGAGTTTGTTACAACTTTTGAAGCTTTACAAAGTGCTGCTTCAAAGATTGGTTTTCCTTGTGTTATTAAACCTGTTATGAGTTCTTCTGGACATGGTCAAAGTGTTGCAAGAAGTGAAGCTGATTTAGAAAAATCTTGGGAATTAGCAAAAGAAGCAAGGGGAGATGCAAGTGAACTAATAGTTGAAGAATTTATTAGATTTGACTATGAAATAACAATGCTTACAATTAGAAATGGTATCGATACAGTATTTTGTGAACCAATAGGACATATCCAACAAGATGGTGACTATATTTTCTCATGGCAACCTATGAATATGAGTGAAGTTGCAATCGCAAAATCTCAAGAAATTGCTAAAAAAATCACTGATGGCTTAGGTGGAAGAGGAATTTTTGGAGTTGAATTATTTGTAAAAGGTGATGATGTTTATTTCTCAGAAGTAAGTCCAAGACCACACGATACTGGAATGGTTACTATGATTACTCAAAGTGCTAGTGAATTTGCACTTCATGTAAGAGCTGTTTTAGGTCTTCCAATCGAGTATGTAACTTATGGAGCAGGGGCAAGTGCTGCATATAAAGCAAGTGGAGATAGTTTTAATCCTCAAATTGATATTTATGACTCTTCATTTACAAAAGATTCAATTATTAGAGTATTTGGAAAACCACAAAGTCATG
>ERZ724503.337-NODE-337-length-19300-cov-5.405300_pt1 | contig 19300 bp, 20 predicted proteins | sample MGYA00376036_ERZ724503 | MGnify/ENA primary metagenome ERZ724503 (study PRJEB28724, sample SAMN07190885) | wastewater metagenome | isolation source: influent of sewage treatment plant in Hong Hong | place: Hong Kong | collected 2016-03-17 ...
GGCCGCGAGCCCCGCGACCGCACCGGTCAGGACTTTGCGCAGCACGTTGCTCACACTAGAGCAGTCGTCTCGGCGTCCCCAGGACGTTACGGTTCGTTACCTGCCCAGCCCGCGACCGGCCATGTCCTCGAGCCGCTTGATGCGGTCCGGGATCGGCGGATGCGTGGAGAACATCTTGCCCAGCCGTTCGCCGGCGCGGAACGGGCTGGCGATCATCAGATGCGCCTGGTCGGCCAGCTGCGGCACGGGCGGCAGCGGGGCCTGTTCGACGCCACCGGAGATCTTGCGCAGGGCCGAGGCCAGCGCCAGCGGGTCACCGGACAGCTCGGCCCCCGACTCGTCGGCCTGGTACTCGCGCGACCGGGACACCGCCATCCGCACCACCGTCGCGGCGATCGGGCCCAGCAGCGACACCAGCAGCAGCGCCAGCGGGTTCGCGCCGCCGCCGCGGCCGCGGCTGGACATGCTGGCGAACATCGCCATGTTGGCGAGACCGGTGATCACCGAGGCCATCGCGCCGGCGACGCAGGAGATCAGGATGTCGCGGTTGTACACGTGGGACAGTTCGTGGCCCAGCACCGCGCGCAGCTCACGCTCGTCGAGGATCTCGAGGATGCCGGTGGTCACGCACACCGCCGCGTTGCGGGGATTGCGGCCGGTGGCGAACGCGTTGGGGTTCGCCGTGTTGGAGATGTAGAGGCGCGGCATCGGCTGGTGCGCGGTGGTGGCGAGCTCCTTGACGATCCGGTAGATCTCCGGCGCCTGCACCTCGGTGATCGGCTGCGCCTGCATCGCGCGCAGCGCCAGCTTGTCGCTGTTGAAGTAGGTGTAGACGTTGGTGCCGACGGCCATCAGCACCGAGATCCACAGGTAGATGTTGTTGCCGGTGGCGTTCGTGAACAGTCCGCCGACGAACACGATCAGGGCGGACATGCCAACCAGCAACGCGAATGTCTTGACCGTGTTGCGCGTCGGGTGCCAGGTCATGAGCGTCCTCCGGGAGCGATTGTCAAGGCCGAATTAAAGCGACCAGCTGATTAAACGTCAACCGGATCGTTTAGGTTCCCGAACGCGCTCAGCCGTGCCGGTTGACCGTGTAGTCGACCAGCGAACCCATTGCCCGTCGACCGGGACCGTCGGGCAGGGCGGCGAGCTCGGTGCGCGCCCGGTCGGCGTAGCTGCGGACCATCTGTTTGGCCACCGCGATGCCGTCGGATGCCCGCAGCAGGGTGAGCGCCTCGGCCACCGACTCGTCGGTGATTGGTCCGCCGAGCACGTCGCGCAGCCGGTCGGCCGCGGGTCCGTCCTCCCGCAGCGCGTAGAGAACCGGCAGTGTGTGGACCCCTTCACGCAGATCGGTGCCGGGCAGTTTGCCGGACTCGTCGGGGTCGCTCTCGATGTCGATGATGTCGTCAGAGATCTGGAACGCCGTGCCGACGAGGCCGCCGAGCCGGGCCAGCCGCTCGACCTGGTCGACGTCGGCGCCGGAGAACGTGCCGCCGAACCGGCCGGCCGCCGCGATCAGGCACGCCGTCTTCTCGTAGACGACCTTGAGGTAGTGGTCGACCTCGTCGATGCCCTCGGTGACGCCCCGGGTCTCCCGCATCTGCCCGGTGACCAGTTCGGCGAAGGTGTCGGAAATGATCAGCACGGCGTCGGGACCCAGCCGGGACACCAATCGCGACGCCTTGGCGAACAGGTAGTCGCCGGCCAGGATCGCGATGCTGTTGCTCCAGCGCGCGTTGGCGCTGGGCGCGCCGCGGCGCACCTGGGCCTCGTCCATGACGTCGTCGTGGTACAGCGTCGCCAGGTGGACCATCTCGATGACGGCGCCGGCCACGGTCACCTGCCAGGAGTCCGGGTCCGGGCCCAGCGACGCGCTCAACACGGTGAACAGGGGCCGGAACCGCTTGCCGCCGGCCAGGAACAGGTGGTGGACCGCCTCGGACATCAGCTCGTCGGCGCGGCCCAGTTCTTCCTTCATCAACTCTTCGATGCGGACGACACCGTCCCGGACGCGCTGCGCGAATTCGGCGTCGCCGAAGTCCACTCCCGCAACCACGCTCACCGGTGTTGGCATTCGTCCAACATACTGTGCGACATGCCCGCGGAGCAGACCAGCACAGTCGACCTGGCGGTGGTCGGCGCCGGCCCGGCCGGATCGGCGGCGGCCGCCTGGGCGGCCCGCCACGGCCGTGACGTGCTGCTGATCGACGGCGCGACGTTCCCGCGGGACAAGACCTGCGGCGACGGCCTGACGCCGCGCGCAGTCACCGAGCTGGAACGGCTGGATCTCGGTCCGTGGCTCGACGAACACATCCGGCACACCGGGCTGCGGCTGACCGGCTTCGGGTCCACCGTCGAGGTGCGGTGGCCCGGTCCCTCGTTTCCGGCCGCCGGTTCGGCGGTGCCGCGCACCGAGCTCGACGACCGCATCCGCCGGGTCGCCGAAGGGTGGGGTGCGCAGATGCGCCTCGGCGCGAAAGCGGTTGACGTCGAACATGATTCGGCCGGCCGCGTGACGGCGGTAATGCTGGCCGACGGATCGGCGGTGCGGTGCCGGTCACTGATCGTCGCCGACGGCGCCCGGTCGACACTGGGACGCGTCCTCGGCCGGCAGTGGCACCGGGAAACGGTGTACGGCGTGGCGGCGCGCGGATACCTGGCCTCCCCACGGGCCGACGAGCCGTGGATTTCGTCGGACCTCGAACTGCGCTCCGTGGACGGCGAGGTGCTCCCCGGCTACGGGTGGATCTTCCCGCTCGGCAACGGTGAGGTGAACATCGGCGTCGGCGCGCTGGCCACCGCCAAGCGGCCCGCCGACATCGCGCTCAAACCGTTGATCCGGCACTACACCGACCTCCACCGCGACGCGTGGGACTTCGACGGCGCGCCGCGCGCGGTGGCGTCGGCCCTGCTGCCGATGGGCGGCGCGGTGTCCGGGGTGGCCGGTCCGAACTGGATGCTGATCGGCGACGCCGCCGGATGCGTCAACCCGCTCAACGGCGAGGGCATCGACTACGGCCTGGAGTCCGGCCGACTGGCGGTCGAACTGCTCGCCGAGCCCGACCTGACCCGGCTCTGGCCCGCCGTGCTGCAGGAGCACTACGGCCGTTGCTTCTCGGTGGCCCGGCGGCTCGGGCTGCTGCTGACGCTTCCGCGGTTCCTGCCGACGGCGGGGCCGATCGCGATGCGTTCGCCCGGGCTGATGAACGTCGCGGTGCGGGTGATGGCGAACCTGGTGACCGACGACGACGCCGACCGGGTCGCGCGGGTGTGGCGTACCGCCGGTGCGGCGTCGCGCGCGCTGGACCGCCGCAAGCCGTTCAGCTGAGCGGCGCCGCGGCGTGCTGGCCCAGCACGGTGACCTCCATCATCCGCCGCACGTTGGCGCGCGATTCCTCGGAGTTGTCGTACTGCACCAGCCGGCCGAGGTCGACCACCAGGGCCAGGGCGGCGTGCACCGCGAACCTGGCCTGCGCGACGGTCAACTCGGGGCGGGCCGCGACCAGCAGCCGCACCCAGGCCGCGACCGTCGACCGCTGGATGTTGCGCAACATGACCTGATCGGCCGGTGGCAGGTTGGCCCGTTCCGTGTAGTAGACGTAGGCCAGCGCCGGATCGTCGAACGACCGGGCGACGTAGCTCGCGATCAACCGGACGATCGCCCGCTCCGGATCCGGTTCCGCGGCAACGATTTCGGCGACATCGCCGGACACCCGGTCGGCGGCGCGGCGGAACGCGGCGGCCAGCATGTCCGCCTTGCCGCCGAAGTAGCGGTAGATGCCCGACGCCGGCATGCCGACCCGCGCGGCGATGTCCTCCATACTGGTTTCGCGGTATCCGCGTTCGTTGAACAACGTCATGGACGCGCGCAGCAGCGCCTCGTACCGGCCGGCGTCGGGCGTGGTTCGGGGGTCATCAGACTCGGCCGGCGCCGGCGCACCGCCGGGCAACTCGGCATACAGCGTAGCGAACGCCAAATCCTTTAGCACCGAACGGATTTCGGCGGTCGGCAGGCGCGCCCGATGGTCGGCGATGCTGCCGATGACCGACAGGGTGGCCGACGACAGCATCCAACGGTCCCGAGACGTCAGGCCGGGCCGCATCCACGACAACGGCTTCTGCAGTCGCCGGTTGACCACGTTGACCTGTGCCATCAAGGTGGCCTGGTCGTCGCCGTGCAGATACCGGCCCTCCCACCGGTACAGGCCGCCGGATGCGCGGTTGGCGATCGCGGTGTCGATCAGCGCGGCCACGAGTTCGTCGAGCAGCATCGCCGGATCGGCGTCGTCGGGGGCGTCGTCGGCGAAGGCCGTGCAGTCGACCAACTGCTGGCCGAGGGAGACGACGGCTTCGCGGAACAATTCGTACTTGCTCGCCGAATGCCGGTAGAGCGCGGCGGCCGAGATGCCGACCGCGCCCGCGATGTCCTCCATGCTCACCGCGTGATAGCCCATCGCGCTGAACGCGGTTGCCGACGCCCGGGCGATCTGCGCCTTGCGGTCCTTCGGACGACGCTTCATCGCACGCGCGGGTGAATTGTCATTCCGGGGCATATCCGACACCGTAACGCAACGGCGGGTTCCGCGAGCGGTGTTGTTCCGCGAGCAGGAGGCCCGGCGATATGTGACGGCGCGTTCGGCACCGGGCAACGGAGATTCCCCGGACGCGGCTACCCGGTTCCGAACCGAATTCAGAATGATCCCTCACCAGCGGCGCATCAACGTGGTCGGCGGAGCGGTCGTATATCACTGGAACACAACATGTCTCTCGTATTTGCCGCTACGGATCCGGAGCGATAGTTGCTCAGCCAGGACGAGAATCGTTATTAACTTAATCCTTGCGGAGAAGTCGGCGGATGTGACATGCTCCACACCGAGCCGGGGGGCTGCAGCGTGGCGTACCCCCGGCGCAGTCGACAGGAACGAAGACATGACGTACGAACTCCCGGCATCCCGAGGGCCGTTGCGCGACCTCATGGTCCAGGCCGGCTACATCCTCGGGTTCTCGGTCCAGGCGTTGGTCGGCGCCGTCGTCGCGATCGTGACCGGGCGACTGTCGCGCTACGAGGTCGTCACCCAGACGCTGTTCATCGGGCGGGTGTGCACCGGTCCGTCGCTGCTGCTGATGATGCCCATCGGCGTCTTCATCGCGGTGTCGGTGGGCGAACTCGCGGGGCGGATCGGCGCCGGCGGCTACTCCGGCGCGGTCGTCGCCTTCATCATCGTCGGCCAGGCCGCCGCGCTGGTGTGCGCGCTGATGATGGCCGGTGTCGCCGGCTCGGCGATCTGTACGGACCTGGGGTCACGCAAGATTCGCGAAGAGATCGACGCCATGGAGGTCATGGGACTCGATCTGGTGGAGCGTCTGGTAGCGCCGCGGTTGGTGGCCGCCGTCATCGTGTCGATCGCGCTGTGCGCGATGGTCACCTTCGGCGGGGTGCTGGCCTGCTACCTGTACCACATCTCGGTGCAGCACCTGCCGGCCGGAACGTTCCTGGCCACCTTCAGTCAGTACGGCCGGGTCTCCGACTTCGTCATGGCCCTGATCAAGGCCGCGTTGTTCGGCCTGACCGCCACCCTCGTCGCCACTTTCAAGGGTCTGCACACCAAGGGCGGCCCGCGCGGTGTGGCGGACTCCGTCAACGAGGCCGTCGTCCTGGCCTTCGCGCTGGTGTTCGTGCTCAACACGATCCTGTCGGCGCTCTACACGGTGATCGTGCCCGCGGTGGGGAACTACCGATGACCGCGTTCACCACCTCCGCGCAGTTGCACCGGCTCGCCCGGCCGGCCGTCAACACCTACGACGGGCTGGCGACGCTCGGCCGGCACGTCAGCTTCTACGTCAAGGTCTTCGCCTCGCTACCGCAGGCGCTGGTGCGCTACCGCCGGCACACGCTCGGCCAGATCGGCGAGGTCACCTTCGGCTCCAGTTCGCTGCTGTCCGGCGGCGGAACCATCGGCATCGTGTTCGCGATGTCGTTGGCCGCGGCGATGATGCTCGGCGTCGAGACCCAGCGCGGGCTGGACCTGGTCGGCATGAACACCATGTCCGGGATGCTGGCCGCCATCGCCAACACCCGCGAGCTGGCGCCGGTGGTGGTGGCAATCGCGTTGGCCGCCAAGGTCGGAACCGGCTTCACCGCGCAGATCGGCGCGATGCGCATCTCCGACGAGATCGACGCGCTGGACGCGATGGGAATCAAGTCGGTGCCGTTCCTGGTCGGCACCCGCGTGCTCGCGGCACTGGTCTGCGTCATCCCGATCTACATGATCGGGCTGCTGGCCAGCTACCTGTCCACCCGAACCGTCGTGGTGTTCTTCAACGGCGCCTCCGCGGGCACCTACGACTTCTTCTTCCACCTGGCACTCGGTCCGCGCGACCTCGGCTACTCCATGCTCAAGGCGGTGGTGTTCGCCGTCGTCGTCGCGCTGGTGCACTGCACCTACGGGTATTTCGCGTCCGGTGGCCCGGCCGGCGTGGGACAGGCCGCCGGCCGCGCGCTGGGCACGGCCATCCTCGCCGTGGGCGTTCTCGGCGTGCTGCTGACGTTCGCGCTGTGGGGTCTGGTCCCCGAGATCCCCGGGATGGGTGTGTGATGGCGCGACGCAGACCCCTGCCGCCGGGCCGGCCGATGCTGGCCCTGCGGGGGCTGGTGGCCGTGGGCGTGGCCGGGGTGGTCGCCGCCGTTCTCGTCGGCCGGGCGTCGGGCAACCTCGATCCGGTCGCCGACGTGTTCGTCGGGATCCCCGCGTCGGCCGGGCTGATCACCACCGCCGCACCGGTGCGTTACCACGGCGTCAACGTCGGCCGGATCGCCGACATCGAATCGGGCACCAAGACGTCCGTCGTGCGGCTGGCCATCGACCGGCAGGACCTGGACCTGATCCCGGAATCCGTTGTGGCACGGGTGGTTCCACGGACCTTCTTCGGTGACGTCTACGTGCAGCTGAACGACGGCCAGGGCGGTACGACCGCGCGGCCGCTGGCGGCGGGTGCGACGATCTCGATCGACACCAGTGCCGACGCGATGGCGCTGTACGGCGTGTTCACCAAGGTCGTCGACATCTTCTCGCAGATCAAGCCGGAGAAGATGCAGACCGCGCTGACCGCGCTCAGCCAGGCGCTGCAGCACCGCGGCCAGGACATCGGCGCGACGATCGACAACCTCAGCGACGTCGCGGCCACGCTGACCCCGTCGGCCGTCGCGTTCCTGGACTCCACCCCGCAGTTCCGCGACGTCATGGCCGCCCTGCACACCGCGACACCCGACATCATCAGCACACTGTCGGCCGCCACGACGGTGTCGACCCGGATGCTCGACGACCGCACCGGACTGACCTCGATGCTCGACGAGCTGGCCGGCCTGGGCTCGGTGCTCACCGGGTTCTTCTCCGACCATCGCGAGCAGCTGATCACCGTCCTGGACGCCGGCGGCAAGATCCTGGCCAGCACCGCGCAACAACCCCAGGGCGTCGTCGACACGCTGGCCGGCGCAAAAGCCTTCGGCGAGGCGGGATCTCGCAGCTTCTCCACCGGCAAGTTCAACATCACGGCGGTCGCGACCTTCGCCGGCCCGATGCCCTACACCGCGGCGGACTGCCCGGTGTACGGGAAGACCTACGGCGCGCACTGCGCCGACGCGGATCCGGTCAATCCCCTGCCCGCCTTCCCGCTGGATGTTCCCGTACCCGCGGGGGTCGACCCGCTGGCCCCACCGATCTTCGCCCCGTTCCCGCCCGGTCAGCCCCGCGGTGCCGGACCGGCGCCGGCCACCCCAGCACCCACCGAACCGACGCCAGCCGAGCCGACGCCTGCCGGACCGGAGTTTCCGGCCGAGGCCCACGGCGCTTCGGCGATCGTCGGCGGCGGCGCGGAAGGACATGCATTGGCGTTGCTGCAGAACGAGATCCTGCGGGACAAGGGCGGCTCCGCCGGACCGCAGGACGCGCAACATCCCGACATCGCGACGGTCCTGATGCTCGGCCCACTGGTGCGCGGAACGGAGGTGCACGTCGCATGAAGCTCACCTGGCACGCCTGGGCCAAGGCCGGCATCTTCTGCGCCGTCGGCCTGATGTGCGGACTGTTCGTGGTCAACACGCTCTCGGTACCCGTCCGCGGCGCGACCACCGGCTACGTCGCGCAGTTCAGCAGTGTCGAGGGCCTCAACGTCGGCAACCCGGTCATGATGGACGGCGTCCGGATCGGCCGGGTCTCGTCGATCCGGTTCGCGGACAACGGAAATGGCACCGCACGCGCCGATGTCGGGCTCGAACTCACATCGCGTTTCACCCTGTCCGGGGACGTCACGGCGGCGGTGCGCTACGGCGACATGCTCGGCGCCCGCTACGTCGCGCTGTCCGACCCGGGCGGCGGGATCATCACCGTGTCCACCGACGAGCCGCCGAAACGCCTGGCGCCCGGCGACGTCATCCCGCTGGCCCGGACCGCACCCGCGGTCGACCTGACCGCCCTGTTCAACGGCTTCAAACCGCTGTTCGACGCGCTCGAACCGGCCCAGGTGAATACCCTCACCCGCGGGTTCGTCGAGACGTTCAGCGGCCAGACCCAAACGGTCACAACGCTTCTCGCGCAGATCGCCACCATGACGACGTCGATGGAGCACAACCGGGGCATCTTCGACACCCTGGTGAACAACCTGTCCACGATGATGCGCTCGGTCGACTCGCGCCAACCCCAGCTCGCCGAGATGCTGGCCGGGTTGCAGCGACTGAGCACCGCCGTCGCCGGGCCGGACGGCCAACTGGACCTGCTCCTCGACCAGGGCAACGCCGCACTGGCCACCCTGGCCGCCACCGTCAGCCAGTCCGGTGCCGCCTACGGTGACGCGATCACCGACCTGAAATCGATGCTCGGCACCTGGCAGGGCGACACCGCTGAATTCCAGGCGCTCGTCGACAAACTCCCGGCCTTCGCCGACGCGATCGACCGGTCCACCAGTTACGGCGGCTTCGTGAGCCTGTACCTGTGCAACTTCACCCTCAAGATCGCCAAGCACGAGGCCAACATCTTCGGCCACCGCCACTCCGAGGTCTGTCTGTGATGCTGATGCTGTTGGTCCGGTTCATCGACCGCCTCGTCGGAGCGGTGATCGCACTGAGCGCTCCCGACGCCAGCCGCGGCCCGCGCGCCGTCGTCGCCATGTTCGTGCTGACCGCCGCGGTGCTCGCCGTCTGCACGGCGATGCTGCTGCTGGCCTGGCAGGCGATTCCGCGATGATCCTGATGTGGCTGGTGAAGGCCATCGACATCGCCGTCGGCGCGGTGATGTTCCTGTTCTCCAAACAGCGCCGGCACAATCCCTCGGTACCAATGGCTTTGGGAACGGTCGGGACCGTCGCGCTGATCATGGTCCTGCTCATCGCCGTCGGGGCACCGCGAGTCGCCTATCAGGTCCGCACCGACGCCTACACCGCGGAGATGGCCAATGCCAGCGGATTGACTCCCGGAGATCCGGTGTACGTGGCGGGGGTGCCCGCGGGTCAGATCGGGACCATCGACCTCGCCGGCGACCATGTCCGCATCGGATTCCGGCTGGACAACGGCCAGCCGCTGGGCAACCGGACCACAGCCACCGTCCGGCTTCGCACGCTGTTGGGCAAGCGCTTCCTCGACATCATGCCCGCGGGCACCGTCGAACCCGGAAACCCCGCGACGGCCGCGGTGATTCCGTTGGAACGCACCACCGTTCCCTACAGCCTCGACGAGGTCGGCCGCAAAGCCGAGCGCGCCGCCGGCGGCGTCGACCAGCAGGCGCTGGCCGAGGCCATGCACACCGTCAACGAGTCCATTCCGGACGACAACACCGACCTGCGCACGGCGTTGGCCGGGATCAGCAGCGCCACTGGCGTATTCGCGCAGAACGGCGCCAAGATCGATGAGCTGCTGCAAATCTCCCGATCGCTGACCGACATGCTGGTGAAGCAGAACGACACCCTGGCCGCCACCGCGGCCAACGCCGCGCACATCGTGTCCACGCTGGCGGCCCGTCGCGCCGAGCTCGGCCAGATCGTCACGAATCTGACCGCGCTGCTGCACGAGTTGGCAACGGTGTACCGCGCCAAGGAACAGGATTTCGGCGACGTCATCACGCAACTGGGCGCGGTCACCGCAACCCTGAAGGCCAACGTCGATCGCATCGACCAGACGCTGACCAAGCTGCCGCCGGCGATTCGCGCGGTCACCAACGCCACCGGAAACGGCAACTGGGCCGACGTGAACTCGCCCAGTCTGGTCATGCCCGACAACCTGTTGTGTGTCCTGAACGTTCAGCGGGAGTGCCGATGACCAGACGCGCCCGGGCCGCGGTGATCTCGGCGATCATGGTGCTGTTCCTCGGAACGGCCGCGTGGTACGTGTTCGACCGAACGGACCAAGCCACCACTTTCTCGGCCGATTTCGGCTACGTCAACGGCATCTACCGCGGCAGCAAGGTGACCGTGCTCGGTGTGCCGGTCGGCCAGGTCACCGCCGTCGAGCCGCGGGGCACCACCGTCCGGGTCAGCATGGCGGTGCCGGCCGGCGTGCGGTTGCCCGCGGACGTCCAGGCCTACATCATGAGCCCGGCGCTGATCAGCGACCGCAGTGTCGACCTGGGCCCGGCCTACCGCGGCGACGGGCCGACCCTGACCGCCGGGCAGGTCATCCCGGCCGACCGCACCCACGCCCCCATCACGTTCGACACCATGCTCGGCAGCCTCAACGCGCTGACGGCCTCGCTCGGATCCGAACAGGGCGACCTGTCGGCACTGCTGCGCCGCGGCGCCGACCAATGGCGCGGCCAGGGAACACAATTCAACGCCGCCGTCCGCAGCCTGAGCACCGCCACCGGCGTGCTGGGCGCCCGGGGCGACGACATCGACGCCATCGTGGACAACCTGACCACGATGATGGCGGCGTTCAACCAGCGGCAGACGTCGCTGAGTCAACTCGTGACCGACCTGGGCTCGCTCGGCGGCGCGTGGGCCGACCAGAACCTCGACATCACCGGCGCGGTGAACGACCTTAAAACCGTGCTGGACCAGGTGAACACCGTCGTCGCCAAACACGGTGACGAACTCGGCGGCGTGGCGGCGAACCTCAACGCCGTCGGCGACGTGCTGACCCGGCACCAACCGGACCTGGCCGAGTTCATGGACCTCGTTCCGCTGATGATGCAGAACCTGGGCTCCACCGTCGGCCCCGACCGCCGCGGCCGAATCCGGCTCAACGTGTCCTCGGCCCTGACGCAGTTCGCCGCCGCGGAGAACTTCTGCGAGCGCACCGGGTGGCCGATCTGCTCCGGCATCGGCATCGTCAACCCGGTGTCGTACCCGCTGAGCCGGTCCGATCCGCTCGGCATCGTCAGCGCCGTCACCGGGGCCATTCCCCCGCCGAACCCGAGGCATCCCCGGTGACCGCGTCACGCGTCCGACCCTCGAAGACCTCGGTGGCCGCCGTCGGCGTCGCCGCCCTGACCGCGGCCGCCCTGTGGGCCGGATCCGACCTCGGCTTGCAGGATCTGCCCGTGGGCCGGTCCGCACAGGGCCGGTCCATGGCCGTCACCGTCATCCTGCCCACCGCCGAGGGCATCACCATCGGGGCAGACGTCCGCAACGGCCAGAAGGTGGTCGGCCGCGTCAGCGGGTTGAACCTGGTCGCCTACGGCGCGTCCATCAAACTCTCGGTGCGCAAGGACAGCATGCTGCCGGCCGACACCGTCGCCAGCGTGGAACTGCCCTCCGCACTGGGCAATCCGTTCGTCAGGCTGTCGGCCCCCAGCGAACCCGCGACCGTCCCGGCCCCGCGCGCGCTGCGCGACGGCGACGTCATCCCACCGGACCGCACCGAACTCGGTCCGCAGATCGAATCGGCGCTGGCGACCTTCGGTGCACTGATGTCCCGCAGCGGGGTCGACCAGCTCGGCACCATCGTCACCGAACTCGACAAGGCCTTCGGTGGGCGCAGCGGCAAGATCCGCGGACTGGTCGACGCGATGTCGCTGCTCACCAGCAAGACCCGGGATCACCAAGGCGAATTCGACGAGGCCTTGGCACTGGCCGCCGACGTCAGCTCGCAGCTGGCCGCCGCCCAGCACACCGTCGACGGGTACCTCGACGCGCTTCCCCGGCTGGTCGCGATGCTCGACATCCAGCGCGCCAAGATGCAGACGCTGCTGGCGTCCACCACCGCGTTGGCGGCGACGGCCAATTCCATTCTCGCCCAGCCCGGTTCGGCCGCCAACCCGGCCCAGCTGGTCCAGGACGCCGGCACGGTGATCAAGACCCTCGGCAGCTACAACGACCGCCTGAAGTCCACGTTGTCCACCATGGCCACGTTCCTGGACCGGATCGACACGTCGATCCACGGCGACTACATGGTCTTCGACGGCGCACTGGACATCCCAGGCACCCTCGACAAGCTGGTCACCGGCGGCCTGCTGGTCAATGGCACCCCGATCAACGGCCAGGACGCCCTGGACGGATTTCTCGCCGGAGGACTGCGATGAAGCGGCTCGTCGTCGTCCAGATCCTGATGTTCCTGGCGATCGCCGCGGTGGTGGTCCCCTTCGGGGTGCGCTTCGTCGCCGGCCCGGCCGGCCTGGCCACGCCGATGATCTTGCATGCCAACATGTCCGACGCGTTCGGCCTGACCAGGGGAACGAGCGTCACCGTGCGCGGCGTCGAGGTCGGGTCTGTCGACGCCGTGCGGCTGGCGCCTGACGGCGCCGCGGTGATCACCCTGGCCATCCACCCGGGCACCCGCATTCCGCGAGACTCGATCATGACGGTCGGCATGGGCACCGCCGCCGGGATCCAGAGCGTCGACATCCTGCCGCAGTCCGACGGCGGGCCATACCTGGAGCCCGGCGACGGGATCGCGGCCCCGGCCGATCGCCAGCCCGTCCAGATGGACCGCGTCATGCTCGATGCCGCAAACCTGGTGCGGGGCATCGACGCCCGCTCGGTCGGCGAGGTCTCCGACGAACTGTCGGCGTCGTTCACCGGCCTGGGTCCGAGCCTGGCCACGCTGATCGACAACGGCGCGGCCATCTCCCGGCGGATGCACGACCGGATCGCCACGCTGCAACCGCTGATCGACGGCACCACCCAGTTGGTGACGACGATGGCCGCCCAACGGGACGGCTTCGAGCGCGGCATGAACGCCGCCGCCCGGTTCACCGGTCAACTCGACGCCGCCGCACCGGTTTTCGTGTACCTGACCGACCATTCGCCGGCCACCCTGGCGTCGGTCCGCCAGGTGCTGGACACCTACCGGGACACCTTCGGCGCCACCCTGGCCAACCTCGCGACCGTGGCGCCGATCATCGGTGACCGGACCGACTCACTGGACACCGGGCTCACGTCGATTCCCTACGGGCTCAACGCATTGGCCTCGATCGTCAAGAAGGACCGCGCGGACTTCGCGCTGATCGCCACCCAGGGACCGGTCTGCACGCACGACGTGGACCGGCGCGCCATCGGCGATGTCACTCCGATCGAACCCAACCTGGTGCGGTACTGCCCGCCGGCGCCCGACATGCAGATGCGTGGCGCCGTGAACGCACCCCGGCCCAACGACCTGGGGATGCAGAACTCGAAGGTCGCCGGCGGTGTCGTCGGGCCCCCGGTGGTCGCCGACCCGGTCAAGATTCCGACCCTCGCCGAAGTCATCTACAAGTGGCGAATGATCCTGAAAGGCAACAATGTCCCTCGATGAATTGCTGACCCTGATCGAAGACAGCGAGCTTACCGACGACGAATCGAACCGCCCGCCCGCAGAAGATGCCGCACCCCGCGGCGGCCGGGCGCGGCGACTCGTCGTCGGGTTGTTGGCGGCGGCGTTGCTGACGGTCGGCGGGGCGCTGGGATACACGCTGTACCAACAGAGCGAACTGCACCGCCTACAGAACCAAGCGGTCGCCACCACCCGCGACTACCTGGTCGCCATGGCCTCGTTCGACTACCGCAACCTGGAGGCCAACAAGACGAAGATCACCGCGTCCTCGACCCCGGATTTCGCCAAGAAGTACGACGAGATGGTGGGCGCACTGCGCGACATCGTCGTCACCGGCAAGGGTGTGGCGACCGCGACTGCCGACCACGTCGCCGTGCAGCAGCTCGACGAGCACTCGGCAACCGTGATCGGCTACGTCGACCAGCAGGTCACCAATGTCACTGTGCCCAAAGGCAATCAACAACGCTACCGAATGGTGGTCACGCTGGTCCGGTCCGGCGACGACTGGGCGGTGGACAACGTCGAGACCGTCTGAACCAGTCACCGAAAGGAATAGATCATGACCGCACAGTACTTGGATGCCGAAGAGGTTAGCGCCGAGCCACGGCTGACCTCGGAGCAGACCCGCATCACCATCAACCAGCGCACGCCGAGTTGGAGCACCAAACCGATCGACGTCACCGACGCGCTCGACTTCTGGTCGGCGGCCGGGTCGGCCGCCAACGTCGTCATGCAACTGAGCTGGCCCGAGGTCGGCTACGGCGTCGCCGAGAGCCGGGTGCACTCCGGTTCGCTGATGCACCACCCGTGGAAACGGCTGCGGACCACCGCGCAGTACATGGCGGTGGCGATCCTGGGCACCGACGAGGAACGGGCGGCCTACCGCGAGGCCGTCAACGTCGCGCACCGGCAGGTGCGGTCCACCGACGAAAGTCCGGTCAAGTACAACGCGTTCAACCGTGAACTGCAGCTGTGGGTGGCAGCGTGCCTGTTCATCTTCTACGAGGACACCTACCAACTGCTGCACGGCAAGATGACCGACGAGCAGGCCGAGACGTTCTACCAGAGCGCCATGCCGCTGGGGACCACCCTGCAGGTCCTCGAGGAGCAGTGGCCGGCCACCAGAGCGGACTTCGAGGTCTACTGGAACACCGCCTGTGCGCGCATCGAGATGGACGACTACATCCGCGATTTCCTGCTGCAGATCGTCGACCTGAAGATGATCAACATCGTGCCGCGAATCATCCTGGCGCCGCTGCTGCGGTTCCTGACCATCGGGTTCCTCGCCCCGGTGTTCCGGGACAACCTCGGTGTCGAGTGGACCGCCGCCGACCAGCGCCGCTTCGAGCACCTGTTCCTGTTCGTGTCGTTCGTCAACCGGTTCATCCCGAAGTTCATCCGCACCCACAACTATGCTGTGCTGATGGGCGACCTGCGCTGGCGGCTCAAGCACAAGAAGCCGCTGATCTGAGTCATGTCCGACTCCGAAGCCATGGAGCTGCTGCGAAAGTTCCTCGGGGACAAGCGCTTCCTGTTCATGCTGCCGCGGGCGGTGGCGTTGCAGATGCTCCATCCCACGATCGCCCGCGCCATCAGCGAACACGCGCTGCACCGCGAGCGGATCTGGTTGCACAAGCAGCGCACGGTGACGCGGGCGATCGAGATCGCCTCGGCGGAGCGGGACATGGCGCCGGCGATCCGATTCGCCCACGAACACGTCACCGGGGTTACCGACACCGCGTCGAAATACCATGCGCTGCAACCGGATGTGTTCCACTTCCAGCACGCGACGTACGTCGAGACGCTGTTCGCCATGGTCGAGACGTTCATCGGCCCACTGGACGACACCCAGCGGGAGACCCTGTACCGGGGCTGCTGCGAGTGGTACCGGCGGTACGGCATCTCGACCCGGCCGCTGCCCGGCAGTTGGCCGGAGTTCGGCGAGTACTTCGACGACTACTGTCGCGCCGAGTTGCGGCCCGGGCCGCACTTCGAGGAGTTCCGCGGCGAGATCCTGGACCCGTCGAACTGGTGGCCGCGGGTGGTGCCACGGCACGCGATCCGCGCGATGCAGCACCCGTACGCGCGGGAACTGGCCGGCATCGAGGTGACGCGGCGCGACGAGCGGTCGCTGCGGCTGTTCACCCACACCTGCCGGGTGTTCAATCCTTGACCGCGGCGTGCAACGCGACGATGCCGCCGGTCAGGTTGCGCCACCGCACCTGTGACCAGCCGGCTTCACCGATCATTCGGGCCAGCGCCGCCTGGTCCGGCCACGCGCGGATCGACTCGGCCAGATACTCGTAGGACTCCGGGTCGCTGGAGACCACGCGGGCCAGCGCCGGCAGGGCCCGCATCAGGTACTCCTTGTACACGGTCGAGAACACCGGCACCGTCGGCGTGGAGAACTCGCACACCACCAGCCGCCCGCCGGGCCGGGTCACCCGCGCCATCTCGCGCAGCCCGCCGACGGTGTCGACGACGTTACGGAGGCCGAAGCTGATCGTGACGGCGTCGAATGTGCCGTCGCCGAACGGCAGCTTCGTGGCGTCGCCGGCCACCTTCGGCACCGCACGACGCGAACCGGCCTTGAGCATGCCGACCGAGAAGTCACAGGCCACACACCAGGCGCCCGACTTTGCGAGCTCGACGGTCGAGACCGCCGTCCCGGCGGCCAGATCCAGCACCTTGTCCCCCGGCCCGATGTTCAATGCCGAGCGGGTGGCGCGCCGCCAGCTCCGGTCCTGACCGGCCGACAGCACCGTGTTGGTGATGTCGTAGCGGCGGGCCACGGCGTCGAACATCGACGCCACCTCACGGGGGTCCTTGTCCAGCGTCGCGCGGCTCACCGGACCGACGGTACCCGAACGGGCCGTTACCGCGGCCCGCGGATCACAGCGCCCGGCGGACCGGGTCGCGGCGTCCGGTCACCGCTTCGTAGTGGCCGAGCAGTTCGTCGCAGATCGCCGGCCACGTGCGGCCCAGCACACTGCGCCGCCCGGCCGCCGAGTACCGCGTCCGCTCGGCGATCAGGTGGTCGACCGCGGTCGGCAGCCGGTCACCGAACTCGTTGACCCCCAACAGGATTCCGGTCTGCATCGGCGTCACCAGATCGATGGGTCCGCCGGCGGCGGGAGCGACCACCGGCAGTCCGGACGCCATCGCCTCCTGTACGGTCTGGCAGAAGGTCTCATGCTCACCGGGGTGCACGAAGACGTCCATGCTGGCGTATGCCGTGGCCAGTTCGGCGCCGTACAGCGCGCCGGTGAAAACCGCTGCCGGCATGGCCTTTCGAAGCTTGTCCCGGTCGACGCCGTCGCCCACGATGACAACCTGAAGATCCGCGCGGCCGGCCAGCACCGCCAGCCGTTCGACATGCTTCTCCGGGGCCAGTCGCCCGACGAAGCCGACGATGGGCCTGCCCTCCGGTGACCACTGCCGCCGCAGCGCCGAACTGCGGGCCGACGGGGCGAACCCGGTGACGTCCACTCCCCTGGCCCAGTGGTGCACGCGCGGGATCCGATGCGCGACAAGGTCTTCGATCGTCGCGCTGGACGGCGCCAGGGTACGGTCGGCCCGCGAATGCAGATGGCGAAGCCAGGCCCAGCAGGCATGCGCGGCTCCACTGACGCCGTAGCTGGCGGCGAACCCGGCGATGTCCGTCTGGAACACCGCCACTGTCGGCACCCCGATGAGCCGCGCGGCGCGCAGCCCGCCGTAGCCGAGCAGCGCCGGGGACGCCAGATGCACCACATCGGGGGCGAAGCCGCGCAGCACACGCGTCATCCGCGGCCACGGAATGCCCAGCGGCAGTGAGGTGATCTTCGGGAACATCCGGGACGGCACCCGGTGCACCCGGACACCGTCGTGCACCCGCTCGGCGGCTGGCGCGCCGGGCGGATTGTCGGGGGCGATGACGAGCGCCTCGTGTCCGGTGCGACGCAGATGCTCGAGGACCCGCACCACCGAATTGCTGACACCGTTGACGTTGGGCAGGAAACTCTCGGCGACGATCGCGACGCGCACACCGCAAGAGTGACAGCGGGGCATGGCGACGAGGTTGCGTCCAGGCAGACGCCACACGAAAAGCCGGTGCCGGCGGTACGTTTCTCGGATGCGTTACTGGGCGGCGCTCGCGGTGCTGGTCTTGGCACTGACCGGTTGTTCGCGGGTGGTGACCGGAATGCCGCGACCGGACGGGCATCCGCCGGGGATCGCGCTGAGCCCCGACGGGTACGGCATCGTCGCCGGATTCGCCGACGCCCCGGTGCAACTCGAGGTCTTCACCGAGCCGCAGTGCGACCACTGCGCGCACTTCCAGGCCAGCTACGGCGAGGACATCAGGGCGCAGATCCAGACCGGCCGGCTCGCGGTCACCTACCGGCTGCTGACCTTCTTCGACGACGGGGACACCGGCTATTCACAGGCGGCGGCCAACGCCCTGTTCGTCACCGTCGTACCGGACACCTCCGCTTCGGTGTTCCAGGGTTTCGTCGAAAACCTCTGGGCCAACCAGAGTTTGGCGGGCGGCCATTACACCGACGACGACTTCGCCGACCTGGCCCGCAAAGCGGGTGTGGCGGCCGCACTGGTCGAGCAGATCGCCGCCGGCGACGACGCCGTCGATGCCACCGAGATGAACGACCACAACATGACCGCGCTGGTCGACGCGAACCCCGAAGCGCCCGGCACGCCGACGGTGTACGACCTGAGCGGCGGGAACGTCGTCGACATCTCCGACCCGGACTGGCTCAACGCCCTGATGCGCGCCTCATGAGCCGCTTCTCCGCCAGATTGAGTCCGAACAGCGCCGCGCCGGCCACCAGCCAGCTGACCACCGCCACCGACAACGCGGGGATGATCGCCAGCCGGGCAGTTCGGCCCTGGACCCGCACCAGGTCGGGGTTCGAGCGGTCGTACTCGACGTAGATGCGCATGCCGGTGTCGAGTTCCGACGGGTAGAGCACGCCCAGTTCGGGCCGGTAGGTCACCCGGTCGGGGGTGACGAACTCGATGGTGGACCGCCGCGGCCCGGCGCTGAGCACCTCGGCCGCGGCCACCCCCGTGTCGGATTCGATGGCCAGATCGTTGCGCCACGCCCCGGCGACCAGCAGCACCGCCGAGGCCGTCATCACCGTGACGAGCACCAGCACGACGATGCGCGCACCGCGGATCACCTTGCCCGCCAACGTCTTCGGGGCCGCCCCCGTCGGCCCGTGGATCAGGCTCTGCCACCACCTGTTCAGGGTTTCCAGACGCTCGGGCGACACCGGGCCGATCGGCACTACAGCGCCGCCTTGATGGACGCGTGCAGCCGGCGCAACGTGGACCGGTCGGCCTTTACCTCGACCACCCGCATTCCGGAGAACGGCTCGTCGAGCACCGCCGCGAGATGCTCGGCCTCGGCCTGGCGGTGTTCGACGTGGTAGGCCCGGCACAGCCCGCCGACGTCGATGTCGTGCGGGGTGCCGAAGATCCGCGAGGACACCTCGGCGAACCGCGGGTCGCCCTGCTCGAGCAGTTCGAAGATGCCGCCGCCGTTGTCGTTGGACACCACGA
>ERZ724503.338-NODE-338-length-19299-cov-23.527697_pt1 | contig 19299 bp, 17 predicted proteins | sample MGYA00376036_ERZ724503 | MGnify/ENA primary metagenome ERZ724503 (study PRJEB28724, sample SAMN07190885) | wastewater metagenome | isolation source: influent of sewage treatment plant in Hong Hong | place: Hong Kong | collected 2016-03-17 ...
CTCAATGCGCCCCAGCTCGCGCAGTGCAACGGCCAGTCCGTTCTGACGCGGATAGGAGAGCTTGCCCTCAACGATATCGCTGACTCGCGCCAGGGCCCGATGATCGTCAGTGGAAATGCTCTCGAAAATATCGATTGGCGCACTTTTCCTGAGGAATCTAAGCACATTTCTGGCTCGTCTTGCGTAGTGAGCAAATGCGAGGGTCTCGTTCATCGCCTCTATATGAGGGCAAGCCAGGATACGGCCAGTTTTGACTCATAAGCCTTTCGGTTATTAAAGAATCATCATTTATTCCTTCTTGTATCGACGCGTCACCCTTGACTCGCCAGAGGCCTGCTCACTTGACCTCTGGTGCTTCACCACCACGCTTTTTACGAAAAGATTTCTGCGTCGGTCTGAACTGCTCCACCAGTTCACGCAAGGTGCCAGCTTCGGCCTTGTGCTGTGCAACTGCCTGAAGAGCTTGCTGTAGCTCGACCGATTGCGCCTGGTGCGCCCTGGTAATTTCGGCCAAGGAGGCGCGAGCACCGGCTGCTTCTGCCGCCAACCTGCTCTGTGCAGCATTGGCTTCGAGTAGTTTGGCGTGACAGTCGCGTTCGGTCTCTGTCAGCTTGCCTCGCAATTGCTCCAATTGCTTTTCCGCCTGGGCACGCGCGGTTCGCTCTCGGTCAATTTCCCGAAGCGCCCGGTGCTCCGCTTCGGTAGATCGCTGGGCGGCTTCATCAATAGCTGCACGTCCTTTTTCCAACTCGGCGCTGAAATGCTGCCTGCTCTTCGATTGCTCCTGCTTTAGCTCATCCACCTGCCTGGACAGCGCCTCACCTCTCGCTGTGCTCGCAGCGTGCGCACGCCGTTCTTGCTCAAGCTCTGCAGCAAGGGCCTGAGCTCGGGTCTCCAGTTCGGTGACTTTGGTCTGTGCGGTCTGTATCTGGGTCTCCAGGACGGCGCTTCGCTGCAGAGCCTCCTGCAGGCCTGGCTGTACAGCGAAACCATGGACCGCCGCGTGTGGGCCGCCATGCTCTTGCTGCTCGCAGGAGGAATGGCGCTTGTTTTGGACCAGGGCCTACAGGGAGGAGTTCAGCTGATGGGGTTGCTTGCCGTGTTGCTGGCCACGGTCGCCTGGGGGGTGGACAACACTTTGTCCCGTGGACTGGCAGAGCGCGACCCCAGCCAGGTGGTGATGGCCAAGGCTACCTTGGGAGCCGTAGTGACGGCTGCATTGGCGGTTTCGACTGGGGAGCCTTGGCCTTCGTTATCCGCAGCACTAGGACTTCTCGCCGTGGGAGCCACTGGCTACGGCCTGAGTCTGCGCTTTTACCTTCTTGCCCAGCGGGCGTTTGGCGCGGCGCGCACAGGCTCGGTGTTTGCTTTCGCGCCCTTCATCGGTGCTGCCGTGGCCTTCGGTTTCGGGGACCGCCCTGCGGGATTGTTGATGCTGCTGGGCGGGGTATTGATGCTGGCAGGAGTGGTACTGCACTTGGCGGAAAGCCATGGTCACGAGCACACACACGAAGTGCTTGAGCATGAGCATGCCCACCGGCACGACGATGGGCACCATTCACATTTGCACGATGTGATGCCAAAGGGCAGCCACAGTCACAAGCACACCCATGAACCTATGACCCACGCCCATCCCCATGCTCCTGACGTGCACCATCAACACGTTCACTGAACCCCCGGTATTTTTTTGTCTGCTCCCCCGAGGTCACTTGACCGTCAGGTCGGCGACCAGGCGAGCCTTGTAAGCCCTTTCCCGAATTGCATCCTCGCCGTCAGTCGCCCATACAAACGTGCTCTTCCATGCCCAAACCGTTCCATCGATCCGAAGAAATCGTAGGTCACCAGCTTTACCATCCACGGTTGCGACTTGACGCTCTCCTTCGAAATCCAAGGTGAACGTATGCGTTCCTGGCTTCAACTTGAAGCGCACCATCGTGTTGGGGAGAGTCTCGGCGGCCATTGCGTTATCCGCGCTGATCTTCACAAAGCGCCCGCCATCTCCCCAGTTGCTCCGTACGACGTAGACGGTGAGCGCATTCGGATCGGGAGTAAAGCGCTTCGCCTGAGCGTCGGCATTCAGGCTGGGGGCGGGCACCCGAGTGCACGCGACTACTCTGCCCTTACTGGTCTTGTAGCAGTATGGCGCTTCGGCGGAGGTATCGGCCCCAGTAGAGGTAGCACAACCCGCCAGCAGGCTAGCTGCCAGCACAGAGGTCAGGATCACGCAGAGGTGGCGGGTGCCTGAATATGCAGGTATTTTTGTCATGGATCTGTTCTTTTGCTGTGGAGGTTGTTGCGTATTGCCTGAAGCTTCATCAGCGACTCCGGTACCGTCACCCACGGTCTGCCGCCTTGGATTGCATATGGCGGTGTCGCGATTTCGGTGTTTTTCGGTGTTTCAAACGCATTGCCTGTCGATCCCTCAGTCTCTTGGCCAAGCGTCGGCTGTACTTGACTCTCACCGCCATTGGCGGGTGGCGTTTGAGCCAGATACGCCGCAGCCTCCAAAACACAAACACGGAGATCAACAAGCCGATCCAAATCCAGAACAGCTTGGCAAAGAGCGCGACCTGTGCAGCCTGCATTGACATGGATCGCTCCTTTTTGGCCTCCAGCACAGGCATGTTGCCGATGGGCGGTCCGACCTCGTCAGCTGCTTTGACGTGAACGGACTGCGGAAAGTGGGATCACTTCTGGAGGCGTTGCGAAGGCGATCCCCCCCAGCCGGCCTTCGTGTACTACTTCAGCGTGAAGCGAACGGAGGCAACCGACTTGCCGGCCTTCGAGACGGCGACGACGGCTTTGGTACCTGCGGGAACCTTGAAGCTGCCCGACGCTTCCAGCTTGCCGTCGCCGACCTGGAGCTGAACTTCCTGCTTCTCGCTGCCAGCCAACAGAGTGACCTTGGCGGTCATCCCCGTCACAGCAACGGGCTTCCCGTGGTCGCGCATATAGAGCTGCAGTTTGTCGGCGCTAGCAACGAATTCGTACTCGACCTCCTTGGCTTCTGCAACAGCACCACCGTGCATCGGCTTTAGGTCGTGACCGTGATTGTCCGCAGCGAAGGCTGCGCCCGAGATCGACACTGACAGGGCGAGAATGAGTTGGGAGAGTTTCATGACAGTTCCTTTGGGGTTGGAGAAAAGGGACGGTCCCACGATCAGCGAGCGGGACCGTTTCAACTACGCGGACGCGGACACGTCTGGGGGATGCGAGGGCTCAGCGGACACGTCCTCATCTTCCTCATCGGGCCGGTGGGCCAGACGGTAAAGAATCGGCAGCACGAGAAGCGTGAGCAGCGTGGACGAGAGAATTCCGCCGATCACCACGGTGGCCAGGGGACGCTGGACTTCAGCGCCAGTGCCTGTCGCAATGGCCATGGGAATGAAGCCCAGCGAGGCCACCAGGGCAGTCATCAGAACCGGCCGTAGCCGGGTGAGCGCGCCGTCACGGATTGCTTCGTCAAGACCAACGCCGCCTTCCCTCAAGCTGCGGATGTACGAAATCATCACCAGACCATTGAGCACGGCCACCCCAGAAAGCGCGATGAAGCCGACAGCCGCAGAGATAGACATCGGAATGTCGCGAAGCCAAAGCGCCAGGATGCCCCCCGTCAAAGCGAATGGGATGCCAGTGAAGACCAGCAGACCATCCTTGACGTTGCCGAACATAGCGAACAGCAGCACGAAAACCAGCAGCAGGGACACCGGCACGACGATCTGCAGGCGCTGCGTGGCCGACTGCAAGTTCTCGAAGGTTCCGCCCCAGCTCGTCCAATAGCCGGTAGGAATCTTGATCTGGGCCAGGCCTTGCTCAGCCTCTGCGACGAAAGAGCCCACATCGCGCCCGCGCACGTTGGTGCTCACGACGATGCGGCGCTTGCCGTTTTCTCGGCTCACCTGGTTGGGGCCAGGAGCAAGCTCGAATGTTGCTACCTCGCCCAGCGGGATGAAGTTCGTTTTGGCCTCTGTCCCATTGGCAGAACGCGGCAGCGGGATAGGAAGGCGCTTCATCCCTTCGAGATCGTTGCGCAGGGATTCAGGCAGACGAACCAGGATGTCGAATCTGCGGTCGCCCTCGAACATAGTGCCGGCCTCGCGTCCACCGATAGCGGTGGCCACGGTGTCTTGAATGTCGGCAACGTTCAGACCATAGCGAGCAGCCTTCTGGCGGTCGATGTTCACGGTGAGCATCGGAAGCCCCGTCGTCTGCTCAACCTTCACCTCAGAGGAGCCCTGAATCTTCTGCAGCATTGCGGAGACTTCTTCTGCGGACTTGTTCAGGACATCCATGTCGTCACCGAAGATCTTCACGGCTACGTCACTGCGCACCCCGGAGATCAGCTCGTTAAAGCGCAGCTGAATGGGCTGGGAGAACTCATAGTTGTTGCCCGGGATTTTCCCGATGACTTCCTGAATCGCCGCGAGTAATTCGTCGCGGGTTTTTCGAGGTTCGGGCCATTCGGCCATTGGCTTGAGCATGATGTACCCGTCCGAAATGTTCGGCGGCATGGGGTCCGAGGCAATCTCCGCAGTACCGGTTCTGGCGAAGATGCGCTCGATCTCGGGGAATTTCTCTTTCAAGGTCCTTTCAATCTGCTGCTGCATTTGGACTGACTGGGAAAGGCTGGTGCCTGGGATGCGCAGCGCCTGGATCGCAAAGTCGCCTTCATTGAGATTGGGTACAAACTCGCTGCCCATACGCGTGGCGATCAACCCGCACAAGATCACCGCAACTGCAGCTGCGGTCAGTACGACCGCCTTGGCGGCCATGACACGGTCGAGCAGTGGACCATACAAGCGCTTGGCATGGCCCAGCAGGAAGTTTTCCTTCTCGCTGACCCGATTGCCGATGAACAGGGCCACCGCTGCGGGGATGAATGTCACCGACAGAACCATGGCGCCCAGCAGTGCCGCGACCACCGTGAATGCCATGGGGTGGAACATCTTCCCTTCAACGCCTGTCAGCGCGAAGATGGGCAGGTACACCACCATGATGATGAGCTGTCCGAACAGCAATGGACGCCTTGACTCCTGGGATGCCAAAAACACCTCATGGAAGCGCTCAGCCCGCGTCAGTGGCCGACCGTGGTGCGCTTGTGCATGGGCAAGTCTCCGTACGCAGTTCTCAACGATCACCACCGCTCCGTCGATGATGATGCCGAAGTCCAACGCTCCCAGGCTCATCAGGTTGGCGCTCACCTTGTACTGAACCATACCCGTGAAGGTAAAAAGCATCGACAAGGGGATGACCATTGCCGTGATGACGGCGGCACGGATGTTGCCCAGAAAGAGGAACAGGATCACGATCACCAGAACCGCGCCTTCCAGCAGGTTCTTCTTCACCGTACTGATGGCTTTGTCAACAAGCACGGTACGGTCGTAGACAGTCACCGCGTGCACCCCCTCTGGGAGGCTCTTGTTGACTTCCAACATCTTCTTGTCCACCGCCTGCGAGACAGTCCGGCTGTTCTCGCCGATCAGCATGAACACCGTGCCGAGGACCACTTCGCGCCCGTTATCGGTTGCTGCACCGGTGCGCAGTTCCCGGCCAATGCCAACTTCTGCCACGTCGCGAACGCGCACAGGAACACCGTTGGCGCTGCTGAGGATCACGTTACCGATGTCTTCCAGCGACTTCACCTGACCAGGTGCACGAATCAGATACTGCTCGCCACGCTTTTCGATATAGCCCGCGCCCACATTGCCGTTGTTGCGGTCCAGCGCAGTGACCACATCCTGCAGTGTCACGCCCAGAGAAGCCAGGCGTTCAGGGATGGGCGCGATCTGGTATTCCTTGGCAAAGCCGCCAATGGAATTGATCTCGGTCACGCCAGGAACATTTCGCAGCTGTGGCTTGATGATCCAGTCCTGAATCTCGCGCAGGTCTGTCGCGGTATAGGGCGAGCCGTCGGGCTTCTTCGCCCCGTCCTTGGTTTCGACAGTCCAGAGATAGATTTCGCCCAGCCCGGTCGAGATGGGCCCCAGCGCTGGCGTGATGCCGGCAGGCAGCTTGTCGCGCGCCTCCTGGATACGCTCGTTGACGAGCTGCCGAGCAAAATAGATGTCGGTTCCGTCTTTAAAAATGACGGTCACCTGCGACAGACCGTACCGCGAAAGCGACCTGGTCTGCTCCAGGTTTGGCAGGCCAGCCATGACCGTCTCGATGGGGTATGTAACCCGCTGCTCAGTCTCCAAAGGCGAGTAGCCTGCGGCCTGGGTGTTGATCTGAACCTGGACGTTCGTGATGTCAGGGACCGCATCGATAGGCAGCTTTTGGTAGCTGAAGACGCCAAGCGCCGCCATGCCCAGGGCCGCTAGAAGCACCAACCATCGCTGTTCGATCGAGAATCGAATGAGTTTTTCAAACATGTATGCGCTCCGCGATCAGTGCGTGTGTTCGGCAGATCCCTTGCCGAGTTCAGACTTCACGACGAAGCTGCCGGTCGAGGCGTAGGGCATACCGGCTTTGAGACCCGAGAGGACTTCGACCCGCTTGCCATCGCTTCGGCCCAGCTTCACGGGTTGAGCGATAAAGCCTCCATCAACCTTGAGGAAGACCACCGGCTTTTCCCCGACGTTTTGGACGGCGTCGGCCGAGATGGTTACAGGCGCTGCCGTTTCTTCGGACACCACCTCAACATTGACGAACAGGCCGGGGCGCCAAGCGCCCTTGGGGTTGTCAAGAACCACGCGGGCTTTTGCCGTGCGGGTTTGCTCGCCAATGAGCGCTCCTACAAAAGCGACAGTGCCTGTGGCCGAGGCGTCAAAGGCTGTGGCCTTGATCGTGACCTTTTCGCCCACGCGCACCGATGGCAGATCCTTCGCCGGAACGTTGATCTCAGCCCAAACCTGAGAAAGGTCCGAGATGGTGAAAACCGCAGTATCTTCCTTCACGGCTTCGCCGAGACTGAGGTGCTTCTCGATGACAATGCCATCAAAGGGCGCTCGCAACTCGATACGGTTCAGTCCTGCTACCGACGAGGCGGACAGGCCCATCGCGCTCAGTTTCTGATTGGCGTTGGCTACTGCGACCTCTGCTTCGCTCAAGGCCTGCTTGGCCTGCAGGTAGTCCTGCTCGGCAGACACCTTCTGCTCCCACAGCTTTTTTTCTCGCTCGTAGGTGGTCTTTGCCAGCGTTAAGCGCTTTTGGGCCGTCTGCAGCTCGCTGCGTTGCTCGGAAGCAGTCGGGCTCGCGATCACCGCCAAAACTTGTCCTTTCTTGACCACTTGGCCCAAGCTGGCATTGACGCTTTCCACGACTCCCGCAAGCCGGGGAACAACGTGAGACGTGCGATCTTCGTTCAAGCGTATCTCCCCGGGAAGGAGCAACGCCGTCTTGATGTTGGCTTTGACCGCATTGTCCAGGCTGATGGATGCAGCCTTAATCTGGGCATCGGTCAGTTCGATCTTTCCTTCTTCCTTGCTCATCACGAACATGAAAGGCTCTGTGGCAGTCTGCGCAATGATCTCGATGTCGAACGAATGGGGTTCAGCAACGATCTCTCGGCTGACAAGACTGTCTTTTTCAGCGGCAAACGTCAGTTTCTGCTTTTCATCTGCCGGGCGGGTCACAGTCGCCGTGACCGTTGCAGCATTCAGGGGGAGCGGCTTGTCTTTATCGAACAGCCAGATTCGCAGCCGAGGCTCGCCACCGTCTTCCGATAGCAGCGCTTCCAGGCTGAAGTCACCTTCCTTGAACACAGTACCGCCATGTGGGCCTTTGGCTTCGCTCTTTTCGTGGTGCTCACCATCAGAATGCCCCTTGTCATCATCGTGGCCCTTTTCGCCACCTGTGCCATGGTGCTCACCGTCGCCGTGTCCCTTGGCTTCGGTATGGCCACCATGCCCGTGGCCATCTCCCTCAGTGGTCGCGGTTTTGGGCTTGCCGCCGCCTTGCAAGATATAGGTTCCCGCGCCGCCCCCTAGTGCGAGGACTACTGCAATGGCGATCAGGTGTTTTTTACTGATGGTGGATTTGCTGGAGTTCGTGTTCATGGTCATGCTCAGTGTTGCGTTGCGATCAGGCCGGGAACCATGCTGGCCCCGAGCAGGCGGTCGATATCAGCCGCTGCACGGTGTGCTTCGCCAAGGGCTTTGAGGTACTGGGATTTGGCGGTGAAGTAGGTGCGTTGGGCATCGAGCACTTCCAGGAAATTGAACTTACCGTTCTCGAAACCAATGGTGGCCGCGTCATAGGCCGACTTCGCACCGGGCAGAACGTCCTGCTTCAGCGACTGAACCTCTGCGATGATCGTGGAAAGGCGCTCTCGTGCCTGCGCCACTTCGCTGTGCAGGCGCACGGTGGCCGCTTGCAGCTCATCGCGGGCCTTGTCCTCAAGTTTCAGCGCCTCCAGGAGGTTGCCTTGGTTGCGATCGAAGACGGGCAGAGGCACAGAGACACCGAAAAGAAGGACGTTGCGCTGCGTCTCGTTGCTACGCTGCATGCCAACGCTGACGGTGACATCGGGTACGCGCTTGCTTTGTTCCAGGTCGGTCAATGCCTTGCGCCGATCTACCTCGATGCGCGCAAGGACAACGCCTGGCGAAGAAGAAATCAGCGGCTGGAGATCTGCGATGCTCGGTACAGAGGGCAGGCTCTCAGCTTTGCCTTCCAAGAAGGTGAAAGGTGCGTCGATTCGACCAAACAGCGCGAAAAGGCGAGACAGGGCATTGCGTTGTTCACTTGCGGCCTGGGCCAGTTCAACGCGCACGCCGGCTTCGGCAACCCGGGCCTTGGACTCTTCTACGGGTGACACCTTGCCGGCTGCAACGCGCTTGGCGACAGTGTCCGTTGACGACTTGGCCAGCGCAGCGCTGTCTCTAGCGAGCGCCAGTCTTTCCTGCGCAGTCAGAACATCAAAGTAAGCTGCAGCGACATTGGCCCGCACGGTGGCCTTGAGCTCAGCGAGTTGGGCTTGCGCTTGTTCGCGGGATTTTTCGGCGGCCTTGGTACGAGCCGCTCGCTTTCCACCCAACTCAACTGGCAGGTTGAGTTGCCAACTTTGCGTACGTGTCTGGGAACGCGCGTCTTCCAGGGAGTATGCGAGCTCGGGATTGGGGCGAGAGCGTCCTTGAAGAACTTGCCCTTCGGTTGCCTCGAATTGGCGCGTCGCTGCCGCCACTTCCGGATTTCCCTCCAAAGCCAGTTCGATGGCTTGGACCAGAGACAGTGGCTCACCAGGTAGCACTGCAGCCGTTTGAGCGGATCTCTCTTCGGCGGCTGGCCTTTGGGACACGCCTTGAGCAAGGGCTCCGCCCGAGGCCGTAAGCAATATGGCTGCGGCTCCTGCAGCAAGCCTGAATTTTGGGTGGCCACGCCATGCGCGCCGGGTTTCTTGAAGGTAAAGACCCTTGAACATCCGATTCTCCAGTGGTTTCAAAACACGAAGGAATCGGCGGACTGGCAACCGTACAGCTGCCTGGCAACTCGTCAGTCATTGCATTCGTGACACGCACAACTGCGTCCGCCTAGGGCGGACAAGACTGACCAAAAAGAAGGAGAGATGCCCCGCCGATCAGGCGAGGACGGGCCACTGAGGGCGATCAGGAGGAGTGGGCGTTACACCAGCCAGGCGCTCGCCAAGCGGCGAACCCACTCGACGGTCGTGGGAGATGCTTTGCTTGGCACTGGACCAGTTGAGGGCCCCGATACCAACTCCGTGGCAAACCGAACAGTCGATATCGGACATGTCCGCGCCTCGGTCAGTTTTATCCACTTGGCCGACTTCGCTTTTGACATCGTGTTCGTGTTCGTGATGCCCCACGTGTTGCGCCTGGGCGGTCGAGCTCTCATGCGCGCAGTACGCAGCGACCGCTGACCAGCTGAACTGGAACGGGAGCAAAGCGAGCATGAAAACAGCTATCAAGCGATACATTTTTTGATTCTAGCATGGGGCAAAGAGAGCTTCGCGTGACGTCTCTCGGAGCATGGATGAACTCGGCACTGTCCCGAATTAGCCCCCCGTGCCGTACAGTTCCTTGATCTGCTGCTTCTCTTCTGCAGACATGTTCAGGTATTCCTGCCGCACCTGCTCACGGGTCTTGGGGGAGCTAGTGGCTTTGATAGGCAGGGATCCGCCGCGCGAAAGGGCCGCCAATGAACCGTCCTTGCGCGCAATCTCAACAGACCGAAGCACGTCATCACGTGACACCGTGCTTTGCACGTGATCGGGATGGGTGGTCACGCCAACCTCTCCGTCAGCAGCGTGATACAGCGAGGAGGCAGATGCTAGGCCTGGGGCCGTAATGGTGAGGGCGATCAGGGAGAGCGCGATGGGTTTGCGAATGTTCATGGTTTTGTCCCTTGATTCAAGTAAGCCGTCGGCGATCTGCCGGGACTATGCCTTTCGACACGGGGATACTTTAAAAAACCGAGTGCGACAAGGTGCCAACAGCCAGATAACAAATTCGTAAACTACGAACAGGCCGGATTCTTCGAGAATGGCAGCATGAAAATTTTGCTCATCGAAGACGAAGTCAAGCTGGCCGAGTACCTGCGCAAGGGCCTGGGAGAGGCCAGCTACGTGGTGGACATTGCGTACAACGGGGTGGATGGCCTGCACATGGCCCTTGAAGGCTCTTACGATCTGCTGGTGCTGGACGCAATGCTGCCGGGGATCGATGGTTTCAGCCTTCTAACGGCCTTTCGCAAGACCAAGCAGACTCCGGTCTTGATGTTGACAGCAAGGGGCCGCGTCGAGGATCGGGTATTGGGACTCAAGACGGGTGCCGACGACTATCTGGTCAAGCCCTTTGCGTTTTCCGAACTGAGCGCCCGCATCCAGGTGCTGCTACGGCGGACCCATGGCGCGCGGGATGCCGCAGAGCCCACGCAACTGCGTTTGGCGGACCTGGAATTAGACCTCGTACGGCGCAAAGCGTCCCGGCGTGGTCAGCGCTTGGAGTTGACTGCCAAGGAATTTCTGCTCCTGACGCTGTTTCTAAGAAGAAAAGGGGAAGTGCTTTCTCGCACTGAGATCGCTGAGCAGGTGTGGGACATGAACTTCGACAGCGATACCAGCGTGGTGGAGGTCGCGATCCGGCGCCTCCGTACCAAGATCGATGTGCCGTTTGATACTACGCTGCTCCACACCATTCGCGGCATGGGATATGTCATGGAGGACCGCCACGGATGAAGGCGTTGGCCCAACATCGCTCATTGCGCCAGCGGTTGTCGTGGTGGCTGGCGCTGCAGAGCTTTGCCGGACTCGGGGTGATCTGTCTGATGGTGTATCTGGTGACCGAGTTCAATTTTCGTGATCGGCAAGAGGAAACGCTGGCGCAAAAGGAAAACGTCATTCGGCACTTGCTAGTGGATGGCAAGGAGCATGGGGATTCGGAAGACCTTGCGCACAAACTCGATGACTTCCTTGTTGGGCACGGAGATCTGTCGCTCGAAGTCGCGCGGGCGGACGGGATTGTTCTCTACGCCCACACCCGCAACCAGAATGCGAAGACGGTATGGCGCCAACGGCAGTTCGAAGTAGCACAGACTACGGACCAGACTCCCTCAAAGAACTTGCGCGTTCAGCTGTCGCTGGATATCCAAACCGACAACCAGTTGTTGCACCGACTTGCTCTTACCTTGCTGGTCGCAGCCATCGGTGGGGCCGTCGTTGTATCGCTAGGCGGATTCTCCCTGGTCAACTTGGGCCTGGCGCCCGTCCGAAGACTGGCCAGTCAGACGCGCGCAGTGTCGGCTGACAATCTGCAGCAACGTCTCGACAGCGGCGAGCAGCCCCTTGAGCTCGTGCCTCTGATCGATCAGTTCAACGCGCTTCTGGCGCGCATTGAGAAGGCGTATTTACAAATGGAGGGCTTCAATGCTGACGTGGCGCATGAGTTGTGCACGCCTTTGGCCACGCTCATTGCCAACAATGAACTGGCTTTGCTGCGCCCTGAGCAGGCGGATATTCGCGAGGTGCTGGCGTCCAACTTGGAGGAGTTGCACCGCCTGACCGGCATCGTCAATGACATGCTGTTCCTGTCCCAGGCGGATCGGGGTGTGGGAGCGCGCCGCGCCCCCGTGGCGAGCCTTGCATCAATGGCTGCTGACGTACTGGACTACCACGAGGCCGCACTGTCCGAGGCAGGTCTCACAGCTAAAGTGGTTGGTGATGCGCATGGCGCCTTCGACGTGCCGTTGCTGCGCCGAGCCCTGTCGAACTTGCTCGGCAACGCAACTCGATACGCGAGCTCTGGCTCAGTCGTCCAGATCAACCTCAGAACCACCGATGAGGGTTGTGTGCTGATCAGTGTTACCAACTACGGCAGCACGATCGATCCCGAGATACTTCCGCAGCTGTTTGATCGATTTTTCCGCGCAGATCCTGCTCGCAGCCATGGGCAGAGCAACCATGGCCTCGGTTTGGCCATAGTAGGCGGTATTGCACGCATGCATCAGGGCAGGCCATTCGCATCGTCAGAAAATGGGGTAACGAATGTGGGAATCGAAATTCGCCCGAATTGATGGCGATTTCGACAGACTGGGATCGCTTGTGACGCTGCCACGTAGCGCGGCCCGTTCAAGAATCCGATTTACGTAGGACGAAGCAGCGATATTTCTATTGCTGCTTGACTTTAAAGCCACTTCAAGGTTTCCAATTGGTCTATGAAATCAGAAACCAGCACTCCTCCCACCACTGTTGACCCCTGCTGCTCCTCGGGCTGTTCCAGTACCGCAGCAGTGGTCCCTGCAGCCACAAGCAGCCCGGGCCAGGGCAAGCTGTTCCGAATCGCCACCATGGACTGCAGTGCCGAAGAGTCGGAGATCCGGCGGGCTCTGGAACCGCTTGAGGGAATCCGCTCGTTGGGTTTCCAGCTCGGCGCGCGCACGCTGAAGATCGATGCGGAGGATCGCGCCTTGCCCCTTGCGCTCGATGCCATCCGCAAGGCGGGTTTCGATCCACAGCCCGTGGCCACTGCGGCAAACACCCAGGGTAGCCAAGGCCGGGTGTTTCGCATTGCGACGATGGACTGTAGCGCCGAGGAGGCGGAGATTCGTCAGGCGCTGGAGCCTCTGGATGGGATCCGCTCTCTGGGTTTTCAGCTGGGCGCGCGGACGCTGAAGATCGACGCAGAGGAAGGCACCTACCCGTTGGCACTCGACGCCATCCGCAATGCGGGCTTCGATCCGCAACCAGTTGCAGGCGCCGGCGAAACTGAGGGCGGACACGCGGCTGGATCCGCCGAAGGCGACGACCATGGGCATGGTTTTGCAGGCGGCATCTCCCGTTTGGTGGCCGCGCTGGTGTTCGCCACAGGGGCTGAGGTACTTTCGTTCTTCGCGCCCGACCAGATGGCCTGGAAAGTGGCCGGCATGGCGATTGCCGCTCTGGCTATCTGGCTGGCCGGCATCGACACCTACAAAAAAGGCATTGCGGCGCTGCTGCGCGGCAAGCTGAACATCAATGCGCTGATGTCGGTGGCCGTCACCGGCGCATTCCTCATTGGTCAGTGGCCAGAAGCCGCGATGGTGATGGCTTTGTACGCGATTGCGGAGCTCATCGAAGCCAAGGCAGTGGACCGGGCCCGAAACGCTATCAAGGGCTTGCTGGAACTGGCGCCCGAAGAGGCTTTGGTACTGGGCACCAACGGAGCGTGGACCGCTACACCGGTGGCTTCGGTGGCCATTGGAGCGACCGTGCGCATCAAACCGGGCGAACGCGTGCCGCTGGACGGTAAGGTGACCAAGGGTAATGGCGCCATCAACCAGGCCCCCGTGACTGGCGAGAGCATCCCCGTGGACAAGGCACCAGGCGACCAGGTGTTCGCTGGCACGATCAACGAGACTGGTGAGCTGGAGTTCGAGGTCACAGCCCTGTCTAGCAACACCACCCTGGCCAGGATCATCCAAGCCGTTGAGCAGGCGCAAGGCACGCGCGCTCCGACGCAGCGCTTTGTGGATCGGTTCGCCTCCATCTACACCCCCGCAGTCTTCGCCATTGCCGTGGCGGTGGCGGTCCTCACTCCTTTCCTGATGGGACTTACCTGGCTGGAGGCGCTTTACAAGGCCCTGGTTCTTCTGGTGATCGCCTGCCCATGCGCTCTGGTCATTTCCACGCCGGTCACCGTGGTCAGCGGATTGGCCGCGGGAGCGCGCCGTGGGATCTTGATCAAGGGCGGAACCTATTTGGAAGATGCCCGGCTTCTGAAGGCGGTGGCGCTGGACAAGACCGGCACCATCACCGAAGGCAAACCCAAGCTGGTGAAGTGGCAGGTGTGGGGTGCCGGTGAGGAGGCAGCAGTCCAGCAAATGGCTGCCAGCCTGGCGGCTCGCTCCGATCACCCGGTTTCAAAGGCGATCGTCCAGGGCTTGGACGTAAAGGGCCCAGAAGCGGAAAGCTTCAAGGCCTTGCCTGGGCGCGGTGTCGAAGGCATGGTCAATGGTGTGCGCTTGATGCTGGGCAATCACCGTCTGATCCATGAGCAAGGACTGTGTGGTCCGGAGCTGGAGGCGGAGCTGGTCATCCACGAAAAGCAAGGCCGCACGGTAACCCTCCTGGCTGACGATTCGGGCGTCCTGGCGCTGTTCGCGGTAGCGGACACCATCCGTGAGACATCGAAACAGGCCATCGTCGATCTCAAGGCACTGGGTGTGACCTCGGTGATGCTGACCGGCGACAACACGGCCACCGCAAAGGCCATCGCTGCCCAGGCCGGCATTGATGACGCCCGTGGCGATCTGCTGCCCGAAGCCAAGCTCGATGCCATCAAGGAAATGCAAAAGCACTATGGCGCTACCGGCATGACCGGCGACGGCATCAACGATGCGCCGGCGCTGGCGCAGGCCGACATCGGTTTTGCCATGGGTGCAGCGGGAACCGACACGGCCATGGAAGCGGCCGATGTGGTCATCATGAACGATGACCTGCAGCGCATCGCCGAGACAGTGCGTCTATCCAAGCGCACCCACGCCATTCTCTGGCAGAACATCACCCTGGCACTGGGCATCAAGAGCGTCTTCCTGGTGATGGCGGTCGTTGGCACGGCCACCATGTGGATGGCAGTCTTCGCGGACATGGGAGCGAGCTTGCTGGTGGTAGCCAACGGACTGCGTCTGCTTCGCGGGACACGGGTGGAGCCAGCCGCCAAGCCAAGCCGCTCAGAAACCAAGGAGCATGCGCATTCCCACTGAGCGTTCGTCAGCGCGCGCCAAGTCCATCGGTGGGCTTGCGGAGCGCTTACTGAATGTCCCGCTTTCATTTCTTGGTTTTGGAGACCTCTTGCTCCACAAGGTCGGCTAGCTGTTTGTGGCCAAAGCTGGATAGCGGGCGCCCGTTGACAAAGAAGGTCGGGGTCTTTTCGACCTTGAGGTCGGTCAGGTCTCGCACGTCCTGCAGCACCACGGCGTCCAATGCAGGGGCTGCGATGTCCGCCCGCGCCCGTTGAATGTCCAGCCCCGCCTGTTCGGGGTCGTCTCAGAATTCGGAAAATAAAGCACGGTAAGCGGTTTGCAGCGGCCGTGCATGTCCTCAACTGCCCGCTCAATCCTTGGCCAGCACGTCGATGATCGGACAAGTCGTATGGCCGTCCCTCACGTCGCACTGCTGTACCAGTTCCCCCAGCACCCGCTGCATGGCCGCGAGGTCAGCAATCTTCTGCTCGATCAGACCCAGCTTGCGTCCGGCCAGCGCCTGAGTCTCGCCGCAGGCGCGCGCCACATCCAAGGTCAGCAGTGCGGCCACCTCATCGAGCGTGAAGCCGAGCGCCTGTGCCCGCTTGATGAATCGCACACGCTTGGCCTGCTCAGGCGCATAGCGCCGATGCCCACCGAGTGGCTTGGGCGGCTCATCCAGCAGGCCGCGCCTCTGGTAGTAGCGAATCGTCTCGATATTCACACCGGCAGCGTCAGCCAGCTTGCCGATGGTCAGTACTGTTTCCATCACACTCCCCTTGACTCCGTACTTAAGTACGGGATTTATAGTAACAGTTGGGCAAACAGGTTCAAGGAAAACGACATGGCACGACTCACTGAAAAAAGCTCGTTGATCGCGAGCGTACTGGCCGCCATCGGCGCGTCGGTGTGCTGTGTCGGGCCGCTTGTCCTGCTGGCGCTTGGCATTGGTGGCTCATGGGTTGGCAGCCTGACCGCGATGGAGCCGTACCGGCCCTTTTTCATCGGCATGACGCTGCTGTTTCTCGGACTGGCCTTCCGCAAGCTCTATCTGGTGCCGCAGGTCTGCACGCCCGGCACGCCGTGCGCTGATCCGCGCACACGCCAGCGGCAGCGCCTGACGTTCTGGATCGTCACCGTGCTGCTGCTTGGCCTGTTGGCCGTGCCGTGGTTCGCCCCATTGTTCTACTGAAAGGAGACTCCCATGCGCAAACTGCTGATTGCTCTGCTGGCAGCCATACCGCTCACCGTGCTGGCCGCTACCCCGAAAACCGTCACGCTGGCCGTGCAGAACATGACCTGCGAGCTATGCCCGATCACAGTCAAGAAGTCGCTGGAGAAAGTGCCCGGAGTGAGCGCCGTCAAGGTCGATTTCGACAGGAAAACGGCCATCGTCACCTATGACGCCGACAAGGCCCAGCCGGAGGCGTTGACCAAGGCCACGACGAACGCAGGCTATCCGTCCACCGTGCAGAAGTGACGCCACGATGAGCACTGTCATCCTCGAATCCGTGCTGACCTGTCCGCACTGCGGCCACGCACAAAAGGAAACCATGCCCACGGACGCTTGCCAGTTCTACTACGAGTGCCCGGCCTGCCATACGCTGCTGCGTCCAAAGCCGGGCGATTGCTGCGTGTTCTGTTCGTTCGGATCGGTGCCATGCCCGCCGATCCAGCAGCAGCGTGGGTGCTGCGGTTAAGTCGGGGACAGCGGTCGCAATGGCCTGAATTTTCCCGCGCCGATCTTGGCACTGCTGCGCCAGAGGTAATCGCCGGTCAGGTTGATGTGCTCCCAGCCGAGCGGCGACAGGTACTGCAACAGGCCGTCATCGACGGCTTGACCGTGGCCACGCAAGGCGTTCGCGGCCCGCTCCAGATAGACCGTGTTCCATAGCACGATGGCCGCCGTCACCAGGTTGAGGCCGCTGGCCCGGTAGCGCTGCTGCTCGAAACTGCGGTCGCGGATTTCGCCCAGGCGGTTGAAGAACACGGCGCGGGCCAGCGCGTTGCGCGCTTCGCCCTTGTTCAGCCCGGCATGCACGCGGCGGCGCAGCTCGACGCTTTGCAGCCAGTCCAGGATGAACAGCGTGCGCTCGATGCGTCCCAACTCGCGCAGGGCGACGGCCAGGCCGTTCTGGCGCGGGTAGCTGCCAAGCTTCCTGAGCATCAGCGAGGCCGTCACCGTGCCCTGCTTGATCGAGGTGGCCAGCCGCAGGATTTCGTCCCAATGGGCGCGGACGTGCTTGATGTTGAGCGTGCCGCCGATCATCGGCTTGAGCGCGTCATAGGCGGCATCGCCCTTCGGGATGTAGAGCTTGGTGTCGCCCAGGTCGCGGATGCGCGGCGCGAAGCGGAAGCCCAAGAGGTGCATCAACGCGAAGACGTGATCCGTGAACCCTGCCGTGTCGGTGTAGTGCTCCTCGATGCGCAGGTCGGATTCGTGGTACAGCAGGCCGTCAAGCACGTAGGTCGAATCGCGCACGCCGACATTGACCACCTTGGTGTGGAACGGCGCGTACTGGTCGGAGATGTGGGTGTAGAACGTCCGCCCTGGGCTGCTGCCGTATTTCGGGTTGATGTGGCCGGTGCTCTCGGCCTTGCTGCCGGTGCGGAAGTTCTGGCCGTCCGACGATGACGTGGTGCCGTCGCCCCAATGCTCGGCGAAGGGATGTCGGAACTGCGCGTTGACCAGCTCGGCCAGTGCCGCCCCGTAGGTTTCGTCGCGGATGTGCCAGGCTTGCAGCCAGGCCAGCTTGGCGTAGGTCGTGCCGGGGCAGGACTCCGCCATCTTGGTCAGGCCCAGGTTGATCGCGTCGGCCAGGATCGTGGTCAGCAACAGGTTCTTGTCCTTGGCCAGATCGCCCGATTTCAGGTGTGTGAAGTGGCGAGTGAAGCCCGTCCAATCATCAACCTCCATCAGAAGCTCGGTAATCTTGACGTGCGGCAAGATCATGGCCGTTTGGTCGATCAACGCCTGCGCAGTGTCCGGCATTGCCGCATCGAGCGGCGTGATTTTCAGGCCCGACTCTGTGATGATGGCGTCCGGTAGGTCGTTGGCCGCCGCCATCCGGTTGACCGTGGCGAGCTGCGTTTCCAGCAACGTCAGCCGTTCATGCAGGTACTGGTCGCAATCGGTGGCCACGGCCAGCGGCAATTCGCTGGCCTGCTTGAGGCTGGCGAATTTCGCGGGCGGCACCAGGTAGTCCTCGAAGTCCTTGAACTGGCGCGAGCCTTGCACCCAGATGTCGCCGGAGCGCAGCGCGTTCTTCAGCTCCGACAGCGCGCACAGTTCGTAGTAGCGCCGGTCGATGCCGGTGTCGGTCATCACCAGCTTCTGCCAGCGCGGCTTGATGAAGTCGGTCGGCGCGTCGGCGGGCACCTTGCGGGCGTTGTCGCTGTTCATGCCGCGCAGCACCTCGATGGCGTCGAGCACGTCCTTGGCGGCGGGAGCGGCCCGCAGCTTGAGCACGGCAAGGAATTCCGGCGCGTAGCGGCGCAGCGTGGCGTAGCTCTCGCCGATGCGGTGCAGGAAATCGAAGTCCTCGGGCTGCGCGAGCTTCTGCGCCTCGGTGACGCTCTCGGCGAAGGCATCCCAGGACATGACGGCCTCGATGGCGGCGAACGGATCGCGGCCCGCTTGCTTGGCCTCGATCAGCGCCTGGCCGATGCGCCCGAACAGCCGCACCTTGGCGTTGATCGCCTTGCCGGATGCCTGGAACTGCTGCTGATGCTTGTTCTTGGCGGCGTTGAACAGCTTGCCCAGGATGCGGTCGTGCAGGTCGATGATTTCGTCGGTGACGGTGGCCATGCCCTCGATGGCGAGCGCCACCAGGGTCGCGTAACGACGCTGCGGCTCGAACTTGGCCAGGTCGGCGGGCGTCATCTGGCCACCCTCGCGGGCGATCTTGAGCAGCCGGTTCTGGTGAACCAGCCGCTCGATGCCGGAGGGCAGGTCGAGCGCCTGCCACGCCTTGAGGCGTTCGATGTGTTCCAGCATGTGCCGCGAGTTCGGTTTGACCGGGGATTGCCGCAGCCAGGCCAGCCAGGTCGTCTTGCCGTTGTCGCGGCGCTTGAGCAGATCGTCGAGGCGACGGCGATGCATGTCCGATAGCGGTTCGGCCAAGGCGTCGTAGATGCGCCGGTTGGCGCGGGTGATCGCCTCGGCGCTCGCCCGCTCGACGG
>ERZ724503.341-NODE-341-length-19259-cov-20.266767_pt1 | contig 19259 bp, 18 predicted proteins | sample MGYA00376036_ERZ724503 | MGnify/ENA primary metagenome ERZ724503 (study PRJEB28724, sample SAMN07190885) | wastewater metagenome | isolation source: influent of sewage treatment plant in Hong Hong | place: Hong Kong | collected 2016-03-17 ...
ACGAGCGTCCGCCTGAAAAGCGGAAGGTCGCCGGTTCGATCCCGGCCCTGGCCACCACGATCTCTTCTGTCGTCGATCCCGCGGGCACCGGTCCCGGCCGGGTCGCGACGCCTGCCGTATGCCTTACATTTGAGGTCTCGCTAAGGAGGCAGGGTTGGCGTTCGCCGGTCAGCAACGTTCCGCCGGAGGAAGGTCGGTGACACGATGAGCGCCGGGTCCGCGATTCCCCGGTATCCCTCCGATGTCACCGCCGCGTGGCTCACCGACGTCCTCGGGCGCCGAGGCACGGTTGCCGACGTCGCGTCGGTGGACGTCCGCCCCGTCGGAACCGGGCAGACCGGCGCCACGTTCCGGGTGACCGCCACCTACGCGAGCAATCCGCACGCCCTGCCGGACAGCTTCATCCTCAAACTGCCCTCCGGCGACGACGCCGTGCGCGACCGGGTGTCGCTGGGCTATCGCAGCGAGTGCGCCTTCTACTCCTCGGTCGCCGACCGGGTGACCATCCCGATCCCGGAGTGCTTCGGTTGCGAGATCACCGACGAGGGCGCCAGTTACGCGCTCCTGCTGGCCGACCAGGCGCCCGCGGTGCAGGGTGACCAGATCGCCGGCTGCGGTGTCGACGAGGCCCGCCTGGCGGTGCGCGCCCTGGCCGGACTGCACGGACCCACCTGGTGCGACCCGCACTGGCAGACTTTCGAGGGTCTGGCGATGAGCGTCACCGGGGAGGACGCGATTCGGGGCATGGGCGAGGTCGCCAAGATGGCCGCCGACATCACGGTGGAAAAGCTCAAGGGCAAGTTGAGCGACGCCGACGCCGAAACGCTCGTCGCATCAATGGCTTTGGTGACCCCGTGGCTGCTCCAGGCGCCCGACCGTTTCGCCTTGCTGCACGGCGACTACCGGTTGGACAATCTGCTCTTCGACGGTGACCGGGTCGCCGTGGTCGACTGGCAGACCCTCGGCGTCGGTCTGGCCGGGCGCGACCTGGCCTACTTCACCGGCACCAGTCTGGAACCCGACCTGCGTGCCGAGGTGGAGGAGGAACTCGTCGGCGAGTACCACCGGGCACTGGGTGAGCAGGGCGTCACCGGCTACGACCAGTCGACCTGCTGGCACGACTATCGCCTCGGCATGATCCAGGTCCCGCTGATCTCCGCACTCGGGTGCGCCTTTGCGATCGAGAGCGAACGCGGTGACGACATGATGGCCGCCATGCTGCGCCGGGGCTGTCGGGCGATCCGCGACCTGGGCACTCTCGATCTGATCGAATCCGAGTAGGACTACCCGTGGCCGCAAACCTTCCCCGCACGGCGATCATCGGCGCCGGCATCAGCGGGCTGACCTCCGGCAAGATGCTCAAGGACTACGGGGTACCGCACACCACGTTCGAGTTGTCCGACCGCATCGGCGGCAACTGGGCGTTCGGCAACCCCAATGGCCTGTCCAGCGCGTACCGCTCGCTGCACATCGACACCTCGAAGGAACGGCTGTCGTTCAAGGACTTTCCGATCCCGGAGCACTTTCCGTCCTTCCCGCACCACAGCGACATCAAGGCCTATCTCGACGCGTACGCCGATGCGTTCGGCCTGCTGGAGAACATCGAGTTCACCAACGGCGTGCAGCACGCCGCGCGGCGGCCCGACGGGCGGTGGGACATCACCGACCAGCAGTGCACGACCCGCGAGTTCGATCTGCTCGTCGTCGGCAATGGCCACCACTGGGACGCCCGATACCCCGACTTCCCAGGCCAATTCACCGGCGAGACCATCCACTCCCACCACTACATCGATCCGCAGCACCCGCTGGACCTGACCGGCAAACGCATCCTGGTCGTCGGCATCGGCAACAGTGCGGCCGACATCACCGTCGAGTTGTCCTCCAAGACACTGCAGAACACCGTCACCCTGTCCACCCGGTCGAGCGCCTGGATCGTGCCGAAGTACATCGCGGGCCGGCCCGGCGACACCGTGTGGCGCACGTCGCCCTATATCCCGCTGTCCTGGCAGCGCAAGGCCATTCAGGCGATGGCTCCGTTCATGGGCGTCGACCCCCGGCTCTACGGGCTGCCGGAGCCGAATCACAAACTCTTCGAAGCGCATCCCACACAGTCGGTCGAACTTCCGCTGCGCCTGGGCTCCGGCGACGTCATCCCCAAGCCCAATGTCACGCGACTGGACGGCGATACCGTCTATTTCGAGGACGGCACCAGTGCGGTGTTCGACGCGATCATCTACGCCACCGGCTACAACATCACCTTTCCGTTCTTCGACCCCGAGTTCATCAGCGCCCCGGGCAACGACATCCGCCTCTACAAGCGGATGTTCTCCCCGGGCATCGACAATCTGGTGTTCATCGGATTCGCCCAGGCCATCCCGACACTTTTCCCGTTCATCGAATGCCAGGCCAAGCTGATGGCCGCCTACGCCGTGGGCCGGTACGCCCTGCCGCCGGTCGCCGAGATGGAACGGGTGATCGACGCCGACCAGAAGAAGTACGTCGGACACTGCGTCGACCGCCCGCGGCACACCCAGCAGGTGGACTACTTCCACTACGAGCACGACATCCGCACCCGGGAGTTCCCGGCCGGGATCAAGCGAGCCGAACTGCACCGCCGCCGTGTGCGGGAAGCGGTATGACGCGCACCGATATCGTCTTCGATTCGGCGGGGGTGTCCTGCAGTGGCTGGCACTTCCCCGGTGACGGCGACCGAGTCGAACGCCGACCCGTCGTGGTGATGGGCCACGGCTTCGGCGGCACCAAGGACTCGGGCCTGGAACCGTTCGCGCAGCGACTGAGTCAGGCCGGCCTGGACGTCCTCGCCTTCGACTACCGCGGCTTCGGAGCCTCCGAAGGCCTGCCGCGGCAGACGGTTTCGGTGGTCGACCAGATCGGCGACTTCGAGTCGGCGATCGCGGCCGCCAAACGACTGCCCGGTGTCGATCCGAGCCGGATCGTGCTGTGGGGGTCCTCGATGTCGGGTGGGCATGTGCTGCGGGTGGCCGCCGGGCGCGACGACATCGCCGCCGTCATCGCGATGACACCGCTCACCAGCGGCGCCGCCGTGAGCCGCGCCGCCGTCGCCCACCGCGACCTCGGCTCCGCGCTGAAGTGGACGGCGGTCGGGCTCAAGAGCCGCGTCGATGTCGCCCGCGGTCGCCGCCCCACGATGATGCCGCTGGTCGCCCACCCCGGCGAGCCGGGCGGGCTGACACTGGACGGCGCCTACGAGAGCTATACCGCACTGGCCGGCCCGACCTGGCGCAACGAGGTGGACTCCGCGGTGGGCCTGCAGATCGCCAGCATCCGAACAGCCACCGCAGCAAGGCAATTGCGATGCCCGGCGTTGTTCCAGATCGCCGACTTCGACCGGTACGTGCCTGCCGACTCGGTGGCCAGGACCGCCGGGCTGGCCAGGGCAGTGGTGCACCACTACCCGTGTGACCACTTCGACGTCTGGCCGGGTCACGACTGGTTCGACAAGGCCGCCGCCGACCAGGTCGCCTTCCTGGGCCGGGTGCTCAGTATTTCGTCGAGCCCTGATCCACGGAAATCGCCTCGGCGGTAATCAATCTGGCCTCGTCGCCGGCCAGCCAGCACACGGTGTCGGCGATGTCCTCCGGCTCGGCGACCCAGGTCGGCAGGAACGGCGTGAGCATGTGGTGCAGCTGTGGGTTGGTCTGCATCGCCTTGTTCAGCTCCGCCACCATGTCGCCGGTTCCCATGGCGGTGTTGACCGGCCCCGGATGCACGCTGTTGACCCGGATGTCGTGCCTGCCCAACTCGGCCGCAAACGCCCGCGCCATCCCGGTGACGGCGTGCTTGCTCGCGGTGTAGTGCACCATGAACGGCTGCATCTTGATGCCGGCCGCCGAGCTGATCAGGATGATAGAGCCGCCGCGGCCGCCCTCGATGATCGCCGGCGCCCCCGCCATCACGGTGTTCCAGGTGCCGGTGACGTTGATGTCCATGACGTCGCGGAACGCCTCCGGTCTGATGTCGTCCCACGCCGCGGGTGGCGAGATCCCGGCGTTGGCGACGATGACATCGAGCCGCCCCAGCGTCGCGACACCCTGCGCCACAGCTGTTTTGAGGCCGTCGTGGTCGCGAACATCCACGACCGCGGGCAGGATGCGCCGCCCGGTCGCCTCGACGAGCGCGACGGTCTCGGCGAGGTCCTCCGCGCTCGCGGGGTCGTACGGCACGCAGTCCGGCAGCTTGCCGGCGATGTCCACGGCGATGATGTCGGCGCCCTCGGTGGCCATCTTGACCGCATGCGCCCGGCCCTGACCGCGCGCCGCCCCGGTGATGAAGGCGACCTTGTCCGCGAGCCTCACCGGGCGCGCTGCGCTTCCTTGACCAGGCCGCCGCCGATGATCAACCGCTGGATTTCGCTGGTGCCCTCGTAGAGACGCAGCAGGCGCACCTCCCGGTAGATCCGCTCGACCGGGACACCGCGCATGTAGCCCGCGCCGCCGTGCACCTGCACCGCCAGGTCGGCGACCTTGCCCGCCATCTCGGTGCAGAACAGTTTCGCCACCGACGGGGCGATCCTGCGGTCCTCGTCATGCAGCCACTTCTGGGCCGCGTCGCGCACCAGGGCCCGGCCCGCCAGCACGCCGGTCTGCTGGTCGGCCAGCATGGCCTGCACCAGTTGGAAGTTGCCGATCGGGGTGCCGCCCTGGGTGGCGGTAGCGGCGTAGGCGACCGACTCGTCGAGCGCCCGCTGTGCCGAGCCGACCGCCAGTGCGGCGATGTGGATGCGTCCGCGCGCCAGCGACGTCATGGCCGCGCGGTAGCCGATGTCCACGCTGCCGCCGATCAGGGTGTCGTGGCCGACGCGGACGTCGGTGAAGTTCACGTCCGACGTCCAGGCGCCCTCCTGGCCCATCTTGGCGTCCTTGACTCCGATCTCGACACCCGGCGTGTCCGCAGGTACCAGGAACACCGCGATCCCCGGCCCGTCGGCGTCGGCGGGCCGGGTACGGGCGAAGACGATGAACAGATCGGCGACCGGCGCATTGGTGATGTATTGCTTGCGGCCGTTGATCACCCAAGCTCGGTCCTTTTCCGGGCCGTCCGCAACGGCTTTGGTCTTCAAACCGGACGGGTTGGAGCCCGCTCCCGGCTCGGTCAGCGCGAAGGAGGCGACCACCTCGCCCGAGGCGATCGGCTCCAGCCAGCGGGCCTTCTGGTCGTCGGTGCCGAAGCCGACCAGCACTTGCCCGGCGATGCCGTTGTTGGTGCCGAACATCGAGCGCAGCGCCAGGCTGGTGTAGCCGAGTTCCATCGCCAGTTCGACATCCTGGGCGATGTCGAGGCCGAGCCCGCCCCATTCCTGGGGAATGGCGTAGCCGAACAACCCCATCTTCTTGGCCTGGTCGCGCAGGTCGTCGGGCACCTTGTCCTCGGCCAGGATCTCCGCCTCCCGGGGCACGACGGCGGTGCGCACGAAGTGCCGCGTCTGAGCCAGGATCTCGCGGAAGTCGTCGTCGCTGACGTTCGCAGGGCTCATCAGGGCTCCTTGTCGGCAGGGGCGCTGGCTCGCAGCGATCATATATGAAATATGATGTGCCCGATTCTCCGGTCCTACGAGCAAATGGGAGTGCAGATGTCGCTGCTGACCGGTCAGACCGCGGTCATCACGGGTGGAGCGCAGGGGCTGGGCTACGCCATCGCCGAGCGGTTCATCGAAGAGGGCGCCCGGGTGGTGCTCGGTGACCTCAACCTCGAGGCCACCAAGGCGGCCGTCGAGAAGCTGGGCGGCGCCGACGTCGCCCGGGCGGTGAAGTGCAACGTGACCGCGTACGCCGATGTGGACGTGTTGGTCGATGCGGCGCTGGGGGAGTTCGGCCGCTTCGACATCATGGTCAACAACGCCGGCATCACTCGGGATGCGACCTTGCGCAAGATGACCGAGGACGAGTTCGACCAGGTCATCTCGGTGCACCTGAAGGGCACCTGGAACGGGCTGAAGAAGGCCGCGTCGATCATGCGCGAACAGAAGAGCGGCGCGATCGTGAACATGTCGTCGATCTCCGGCAAGGTCGGCATGATCGGCCAGACCAACTACTCGGCGGCCAAGGCCGGCATCGTCGGCATGACGAAGGCCGCCTCGAAGGAACTCGCCCACCTCGGGGTGCGCGTCAACGCCATCCAGCCCGGACTGATCCGCTCGGCGATGACCGAGGCGATGCCACAACGGATTTGGGACTCGAAGGTGGCCGAGGTTCCGCTGGGTCGGGCCGGTGAGCCCTACGAGGTGGCCAACGTGGCGCTGTTCCTGGCCTCCGACCTCTCGTCGTACATGACCGGCACGGTGCTGGAGGTCACCGGGGGGCGGCACCTCTGATGCGAACCGCCGTCATCTGTGAGCCGGTGCGCACGCCGATCGGGCGCTACGGCGGGATGTTCGGTTCACTGACGGCCGTCGACCTCGGCGTCGCCGCGCTCCGGGGACTGCTCGAGCGGACCGGGTTGGCTCCCGGGGCCGTCGAGGACGTCATCCTCGGGCACTGCTACCCCAACAGCGAGGCGCCGGCGATCGGGCGGGTGGTGGCCCTCGATGCGGGCCTGCCGGTGACCGTCCCGGGTATGCAGGTCGACCGGCGCTGTGGTTCGGGCCTGCAGGCCGTGATCCAGGCCTGTCTCCAAGTGGCTTCGGGCGACAACGATCTGGTGGTCGCCGGCGGTGCGGAGAGCATGAGCAACGTCGCGTTCTACTCCATCGACATGCGCTGGGGCGGGGCCCGGCACGGCGTGCGGGTGCACGACGGCCTGGCCCGCGGCCGGACCACCGCGGGTGGCAAGTTCCACCCGGTACCGGGCGGCATGCTGGAGACCGCCGAGAACCTGCGCCGCGAGTACGGCATCTCCCGGCATGAGCAGGACGAACTCGCCGTCACCTCCCATCGGCGGGCCGTCGCCGCCCAGAACAGCGGTGTGTTCGCCGAGGAGATCATCCCGGTCACGGTGCCGGGCCGGCGCGGTGATCAGCTGATCGATACCGACGAGCACCCCCGCGCCGATACCACCGTCGAGTCACTGGCCAAGCTGAAACCCGTTCTGGTCGAACAGGACCCGGAAGCCACCGTGACGGCGGGCAACTCCAGCGGGCAGAACGACGCGGCCGCCATGTGCGTGGTGACCACTCCGGAGCGGGCGGCCGAACTGGGCCTGACACCGCTGGTTCGGCTGGTGTCGTGGGGGTCTGCGGGAGTGGGCCCCGCGGTGATGGGCATCGGGCCGGTACCGGCCACCGAGGTGGCGCTGCGCAAGGCGGGCCTTGCGCTCGGCGACATCGACGTCATCGAACTCAACGAGGCGTTCGCCGCGCAGGCGCTGGCGGTGATGCGGGAGTGGAAGTTCACCGATACCGACCGGGAGCGCACCAACGTGCACGGCTCCGGTATCTCGCTCGGCCATCCGGTGGGTGCCACCGGCGGACGGATGCTGGCCACCCTGGCCCGCGAGCTGCATCGCCGCGACGCGCGCTACGGCCTGCAGACGATGTGCATCGGAGGCGGGCAGGGACTGGCCGCCGTGTTCGAAAGGGTGGGCACAGCATGACGCGTTTGGCCCAGACACTGGGGCTGACCGAGTTCCAGACCGAAATCATCGCCACCGTGCACCAATTCGTCGACAAGGAGATCATCCCCGCCGCCCAGGAGCTGGAGCACTCCGACACCTACCCGCAGGCCATCGTCGACCAGATGAAGGACATGGGCCTGTTCGGGCTGATGGTGCCCGAGGAGTACGGCGGGCTCGGCGAGTCGCTGCTGACCTACGCCCTGTGCGTCGAGGAACTGGCCCGCGGCTGGATGAGCATCTCCGGGGTGATCAACACCCACTTCATCGTCGCCTACATGATCCGCCAGCATGGCACCGATGAGCAGAAACAGCGCCTCCTGCCGCGGATGGCCACCGGTGAGACCCGCGGTGCCTTCTCGATGTCCGAACCCGAACTGGGCTCGGATGTCGCCGCTATCCGCACCCGGGGCCGCCGCAACGGTGACGGCACCTACACCATCGACGGCCAGAAGATGTGGCTGACCAACGGCGGTAGCTCCACCCTGGTGGCCGCGCTGGTGCGCACCGACGAGGGTGCCGACAAGCCGCACCGCAACCTGACCGCCTTCCTGGTCGAAAAGCCCACCGGCTTCGGCGAAGTCGCGCCCGGACTGACCATCCCGGGAAAGATCGACAAGCTCGGCTACAAGGGGATCGACACCACGGAACTGATCTTCGACGGCTACGTCGCAGGCGCCGACGCCGTCCTGGGCGGCCAGCCGGGGCAGGGCTTCTTCCAGATGATGGACGGCGTCGAGGTCGGCCGCGTCAATGTCGCGGCCCGGGCCTGCGGGGTCGGCATCCGGGCGTTCGAACTCGCGGTCCGTTACGCCCAGCAGCGCTCCACCTTCGGCAAGCCGATCGCCGGACATCAGGCCATCGCCTTCCAACTCGCCGAGATGGCGACCAAGGTCGAGGCCGCGCACCTGATGATGGTCAACGCCGCCCGCCTCAAGGACTCCGGTGACCGCAATGATGTGGCCGCCGGCATGGCCAAGTACCTGGCCAGCGAGTTCTGCTCGGAGGTCACCCAGCAGAGCTTCCGCATCCACGGCGGGTACGGCTACTCCAAGGAGTACGAGATCGAGCGGCTGATGCGCGACGCACCGTTCCTGCTCATCGGGGAGGGCACCAGCGAGATCCAGAAGAGCATCATCAGCAAGCGGCTGCTGGCGGACTACCGGATCTGATATGAGCGCACCGGAATTCACGCCGCGCCCGCAGCTGGCCGAGGATGTGGCGCGCTTCGTCCGCCGGCGGATCTTCAACGGCACCTATCCGGCCGGGGAGTACATCCGCCTGGACCAGCTCGCCGCGGAACTCGGCATCAGTGTGACGCCGGTGCGGGAGGCGCTGTTCGAGCTGCGCGGCGAGGGCCTGCTGGACCAGCTGCCGCGGCGCGGGTTCGTGGTGTTGCCGTTCACCGACCGCGACATCACCGACGTCTCCGATCTGCAGGCTCACGTGGGCGGAGAGCTGGCGGCGCGGGCGGCGGTGAACATCGACGACGCTGCGCTCGCCGAACTTTCGGTGATCCACGACCAGCTGGCCGAGGCCTACGCCGCGGACGACGGCGACCGGGCGGTGCGGCTCAACCACGAATTCCACCGCGCCATCAACGTCGCCGCCGACTCACCCAAGCTGGCCCAGTTGATGTCGCAGATCACCCGCTATGCGCCGGAGTCGGTGTTCCCGACCATCGCCGGCTGGCCGGCGCGCTCTGTGACCGACCATGCCCGCATCCTGGCCGCGTTGCGGGCACACGACGCCGACGCCGCGCGTGCGGCCATGTCGGATCACCTCGCGGCCGGGGCGGCGCCACTGATCGAGCATCTGGTGAGCCGGGGGGTCGCCCAGAAGGCGACGTAATGCGTTTCGAATTGCGCTATCGCCCGCGATGTCAGATGGCACCGGTGACAGCGGATTTCAGCGGAGGGTGTCGGCCAGGAGCTCGCGCAGCAGGCGAACATCCGGCTTGCCGGTCGGGCCGTGCGGAACGTCGTCATCGGAGCGCAGCACCAGCCAGACCGTGGGCACCTTGAACGCGCTGAGCCGCGTGCGCGCCTGCGACCGCAACTCCTCGGCGCTGAGGCCGTCACCCACCACGGCGGCGCCGACCCGACCCTCCACTTCGGTGACGAACGCACCACGCACGCCGGGGATTTCGCGCAGCGCGGCCTGCACCTCGCTGGGATATACCGTCGCGCCGCTGACCTTGAACATGTCGTCGCAGCGTCCGTGGTAGAACAGGAATCCGTCCTCGTCGAGGCGGCCCAGGTCACCCGTGGGATAGAAGCCATCCGGGGTGAACACGTCTTCGCGGCTGCGGCGGCAGATGCCGCGCAACAGCTGCGGGCCGCGGAGGTGGATCATCCCGACCGCTCCGGGCGGAACCGGATCCCCGGTCTCGGGGTCCATGATCCGGACGTCCACCCCGTCGAACGGGCGCCCGCACGAGCCCCAGGCCGAGCGCGGCATGTCGGTGTCCATCGGATAACCGCAGTACGGGCCGAACGACTCCGTCATGCCCAGCAGGTTCGCCCTGGCTCCGGGCGCGGAGCGCTGATCGGCCGGCAGCAGCGCTTCCAGGCTGCCGGGTCGCAGGGACGACAGATCGGCCCCCAGCTCCGCGGCGTGGCGGGCGAGTTCCTCGGCCTGGGCCGGCCAGCCGCGAAACGACGTGACCCGTTCCCGCTCCATCAGCCGCAGCGTGCTCTCCGGTTGCGGGATCGCCTCGGTCACCAGCGTCGCTCCCGCGACCAGAACGCTCAGCAGCCCGGTACCGAATCCGCCGACCCAGAAGAACGGCATCGGGACATACAGTCGGGTGTCGAGGTCGATGCGGCGCGCCGACAGCCCGGCCCGGACGGCGGCCAATGCGTTGCCGTGCGAGTGGATCACCCCCTTGGGCGTCCCGCTGCTGCCCGAGGTGAACATCACCAGCAGCGGGTCGGCCGGCACGACGGTGTCGGCCACCGCGTCGACGACGGTGGCATCGCCGGGTGCCGGCAACTCATCGGCGCGCCAGATGGTCTGGAGCGCAGACAGTTTCGCCGTGTGCGAATGCAGGTCGTTGAGGTAGTGGTGGCCGCGGAACTCCGCCACCGCGATCAGGTACCGCACCGAGGCCACCCGCAGCTGTGCGATGAGTTCCGGGCCGGTCAGCAGCGTGCTCAACGGCACCAGCACCGCGCCGATCCGGGTGAGCGCGAGGGCGATCTGGGCCCACCGCACCCCGTTCGGCATGATCAAACCGACCCGGCTGCCCTTGGCCACACCCGCCGACAGGAATCCGGCGGCCAGCTCCCGCGTTGTGGCATCCAATTCCGCATAGCCGATCCGCGAGGTGGCGTCGATGAGGAACGGTTTGTCGCCCAGTGGAGTTCGGGCACGGATCAGGACGTCGATGGTCTCAGGCATCGAACAGCTCCACCAGGCGGCGGATGTCGACCTTGCCGCTCGACAGCAGCGGGACGTCGGTGCCCCGGATCGCCAGGATTCGCCGGGGAATCTTGTAGGCCGACAACACCGGCTCGAGCATCTCCCGAAGTGGCGGGGGCGCCAAGGCTTCACCATCGGGAACGACGACCACGGCGGCGATCACCTCGCCGCGTTCGGGATCCGGCAGGCCGACCACATGGGCCGCCAGGCCGCTGACGGTGGTGATCGCCTTCTCCACCTCGATCGGGGAGACGTTCGCCCCTGCGGTCTTGATCAGCGACCCGCGCCGGCCAAGGAAATAGAAGAAGCCATCGCCGTCGACGCGGACGAGATCACCGGTGTGAAACCAGCCGTCGGGATCGAAGCACTCCTCGCGGCTCAGCTTGTGGTAGCGCTGCATCAGGTAAGGCCCGCGCAGCAGCAGTTCACCCGCGGTGGCGGTCTCGCCGCTGTCGGGGTCGATGACGCGGGCCTGAAATCCCGGCGCGGGCTTGCCGAACGAGCCGCGCCGGCACTCGGGCTGCTCGGTCTCGTCACCGCTGAGCAGTACGACACTGCCGCCTTCGGTCATCCCCAACATGTTGTGGCGAAGTTCGGGATCGCGGGGCCGGGCCTCCGGGGCCATGATCGGGTAGAGGTTTCCGCGGCGCATCGACGACAGGTCGCGCTCGGGAAAGCCCGGGTGCCGGGCCAGATGCGCTACGCCCGCGGCGAATCCATTCGTGACCGTCGGGGCGACCGCCTCGAGCAGGTCGAGGGTTGCGCCCGGGTCGGCACTGGTCGAGCACACCAGGGTCGAGCCGGCCGCCAGCGTCGCGAGCAGGCCGAATGCGAAGCCGCCGATCCAGAAGAACGGCGAGTTGCAGAACAACCGGTCGCCCGCGGTCAGGCGGCGAATCTCGTTCAGGTTGCGCTGATGTCCGAGCAGTGCCTCGTGGGTGTGCACCGCACCCTTGGGGGTGCCCGTCGAGCCGGAGGTGTAGATGATCGCCAGCGGGTCGCAGCCGTCGACGTCGTCCTCCAGCGCGGAGACCGGGCCTTCCCCGGCCACCTCGCCGATCCGGTTGTCGAAGACGAGGTGCCGCAGCCACGGCGCGCTGATACCGGCCAGCCGATCGGCGTAGTCGTGGCCGCGGAACGCGCGCGCCGCCAGCAGGATCTCGGTGTCGCTGTGGACCAACTGCTGCTGCAGTTCCGGTCCGGTCGCGAAGGTCGAGAACGGCACCACCACGGCGCCGATCCGGGCCGCGGCCAGCATCGCAACCACGAAGGCGGCGCCGTTCGGGTGGAGCACGCCCACGCCGGTGCCCTTGCCCGCGCCGAGGGCGACGAGCCCGCGTGCCAACTCGGCCGACCGGTCGGCGGCATCGCGGTAGCTGAGGCGGTCGTGGTCACAGATCAGCAGCGGATGCTCACCGCGGGCCGCCGCCTGCCGGACGAGCAGACGACCCACCGTATCGGGGTGCTCAGCGGACACGGTCGATTGCGGGCTCGATGAAATACTCGCGCACGGCGGCCAGGTCCGCCTTGCCGGAGGGTGTGCGGGGGATGGCGTCGACGACCGCGATCTCCACCGGAATCTCATAGGCCGTCAACCGATTCCGGAGGTACTCGACAAGCTCTGCGGTGGATGCCGCTTCGCGCAATTCGACCATCGCGACCGGGAGCCCGCCCAGCCGGGCATCGGCGCGGCCGACCACCGCCGCACCGACGACGGCCGGATGGGACTCCAGTGCCGCGCGGACGTCGTCGGGGAGAACCTTGAAACCGCCCCGGATGATGGCCTGATCGGCGCGGCCGAGAATCCACAGGAAGCCGTCGTCGTCGATGCGGGCCAGGTCGGTGGTTCGCACCCAGTCGGCGGCCGGACCCGACTGTCCGGGTTTGACCTCCAGCAGGCCCGGCTGGTCCGGCCCCAGGACGGCCCCCTGGTCGGAGACCACCCGCAGCTGCGCCCCCAGGCCGGCCCGGCCCACGCTTCCCCGCTTGGCCGACCAGTACCGCCGGTGGTCGGCCAGCGTCCATCCCGCGACGCCGCCGCCGAATTCGGTTGCCGCATAGGAGGTGAGCACCGGTATGCCGAATTTCTCGGTGAACGCGTCGGCGTCATCGGCGGACAGCGGCGCCGTGCCGGAGGTGACGACCCGGATGCCGGCCAGGTCGTCGGGGCCGAGATCGGAGTGCAGAACGGTGCGAAGCGCGGCGGGCACCAGCGACACCGCCTTGGGCCGATGCCTGCGCACCGCGTCGGCCCACGTCCGCAGTTCGAAGCGTGGCAGCAGGACGAACGGGCGGGCTTCGGCGACGCATTGCAGCACCCGGTAGACCCCGCCGATGTGCACCAGCGGCGCACTGACGATCGCGACGCCTGCCGAGATGCCTGACGGGTCGGTCGCATTCGCGAAGTCCGTGCCGATGACCGATACCGCCAGCATGTCGTAGCCGAGGTCGACCCGCTTGGGCGGCCCGGTGGTGCCGCTGGTCAACATCCGCACCGCGACACCCGTCGGCGCCGAGGCGTCCGGTGCGCTGCGGGCCGCGCGGACTTCCGGCGTCGTGTGGAGATCGCCGATCACCAATGCCGTGGTGGAGACCGTCGGCGGGGTCAACTGCTCGATGTCCGCGGCGGTGCCGACGAGCCAGGGCAGACTCAGTGCGGCGATGTCGGCCCTGGCGCGTTCGTCACCGCGAGACGGGTTGACGACGACGACCGTGCCCCCGGCCAAGAGCACACCAAGCAATGCCGCGACGTGGGATGGGGTGTTGCGCAGCATGATCCCGACCTCGGCGCCAGGTCCGACCGCGTCGGCGATGGCTCGGCTCAGCGCACCGACATCGCCCCAGGACGACCACTGGTCCCGGTACTCGATCGCGCGGGCGGCGGGGTCGAGGTTCAGAACCGTCGCGATGCGCCGGCTGAGCGGATGCTCCATCACCGCACCGTCGGGGTGGCCCGGATCCCGTCGTGCTCCTGCTCGGCCAGCTCGGCCTGGCCCAACGGATTCCCCAGCCGGGTGTAGATCAGGTTCTGTTCCATCGCCGCACGGTACGGCTTGTCGAGGGACTCCCAGATCGCCTTGACCGTACCCTGGGTCGCCGACGGCGGCTTGGTGGCGATGGTGGCCGCGATCTCGTGCGCCCGGCTCCACAGATCGTCTGGCGCGACCACCTCCGACACCAGTCCGATCCGGGCGGCGGTGTCGGCGCCGACCCGTTCGTCGTTGCCCATCAGCGCGATTCGCAGGGTCTCGCCGAGGCCGATCTTGCGCATCAACCCGACCGGCTCCAGCGCGGAAACCAGGCCCGCGCTGACATGGGAGTCGAAGAACGTGGCGTCGGAAGAGCAGATCACCACGTCGGCCTCGTTGACGAAGTAGAACGCCCCGGCGGTGCAGATCCCGTGCACCGCGCACACCACCGGTTTCCACATCTTCTGCCACTTCGGGCTGAGCAGCTCACCGGGGTCCTCGTGGTTCCAGACGTTGTGCGGCTGACCGTACGGGCTGTTGATGTCCAATCCGGCGCTGAAGGCCCGCTCACCCGCAGCCCGCAGCACCACGGAGTGGATCGCGGTGTCGTGCTTGACGATCCGCCACGCCGCCGCCATCTCCTCGCACATCGTGCGATTGAAGGCGTTGAGCTTGTCGGGCCGGTTCAGGGTGATGGTGGCCACGTGGTCGGTCCGGTCGAAGTCCAGCAGGATGGTCTCGAAGGCGGCGGTCATCGGCATTGCCAGTTCGGTGCGCGCTTCTCCAAGAAGGCCTTGGGCCCCTCGAGTGAGTCCTCGGTGTGCAGGTTGCGCTCGCGGAAAGCCTCGGCGAGCATCTCGGCCTCATGCGTCGGGATCTCGCGGCCCTTGATCACGGCCAGTCGGGTGCCGCGCACCGCCAGCGGGGCATTGCGGTTCACCGTGTCGGCGATCTCGTGGGCCCGCGCCAGAAGCCGGTCGTGCGGCACGATCTCGGTGATGAGGCCGAGCTCGTAGGCGCGTTCGGCGGTCATCCGCTCGTGCTTACCCATGATGGCCATCCGGAGCGCCACCGAACGGGGCAGCACCCGCGCCAGTCGCACCATCTCCCGTCCGGCGACCAGGCCGATGGACACATGCGGATCGAAGAACGTCGCCTGGTCGGAGGCGATGACGATGTCCCCGGTGGTCACCCAGTCCAGTCCCGCCCCGCAGCAGATGCCGTTGACCGCGACGATCACCGGTTTGGCCATCCGCCGGAACGGCGGGGTGCCCTCCTGCGGCGCCTCCCACTGCTCATAGGTGGACAGGTAGGCCCGCTCGTTGATCACCTTGCCGTCCTCGGGGATCTCGGTGACATCGGCGCCGGTGCAGAAGGCCCGGCCGGTGGCGGTGACGATCAGCAGCCAGACCTCGTCGTCGCTCTCCGCGGCGTCGTAGGCGGTCCGCAGTTCGGTGATCATGAAGGGGCTCAGGGCGTTGAGTGCCTCGGGACGGTTCAGCGTGATCGTGGCCGTGTGGCCGTCGACCTCGTAGATGATCGTTTGATACGAGCCGTCAACCACTGCCGACCAGCCTTTCGATGGTTACTGTCAGGCATACGGTAGTGCTATCTTGTATAAGTTAGCAAGGATAGCCCGACGAGGGGATGCATGGCAGACGGCGGCGATCGACGGTTCGGCGAGTTGCCGCTGCCGCAAACCAGGGCGGCGGCCGCGGCGGTCCGGCGACTGACCGGCATGTTGCTGTCACTAGAGCAGCCCCATCCCATCGTTGACGAAGTGCTCACGTCCATCGACGGCTGGGAGCGCGGCCTGGCCGGCGCCGTGCCCGCCGACCATCGGCCCAGGATGAGCGAGGACGACTTGTCCAAGCGGCTCTACGTCCAGCGCGCGTTCGACATCGGTTCGGCCAATCCCATGTTTCCGGAGTACCGGTTCGAGCGGATCGACACCGCCACCGCCTCGGGATTTGTCACCTTCCCGATCGTGTTCGAGGGGCCACCCGGCCTGGTGCACGGCGGATTTCTCGGGGTGCTGTTCGACTGCGTCACCCAACACCACAATTGCGCGGTAGGCAGGTCGGGCAAGACCCGTTCAATGACCGTCCGCTATCGCCGCCCGACTCCTTTGGAGACCGAGCTTCGGTTCGAGATCGTGCGCGCCCAGGCCGACCGGGAGATCACCTCGACGGCAACGCTTCTCCTCGATGGTGAGGTGCTGTGCACCGGCGAGGTCTCTGCCCTCGCGCTGCCGCCGGAAAGGTTGTCACCGCAACGCTTCGCACTCCGGCGGGAGAGCTGAACCCCATGGCCGCACCCCGCATCCGCCAGCCGCGGGTGGCCGAGATCGTGGCTTCCCGACTGCGTGACGACATCCTGTCCGGCCGCCTCAAGGAAGGCGACATCCTGCCCTCGCAGGAGACGCTGCTTGCCGAGTACGGCGTGAGCCCGCCGGCCCTGCGCGAGGCCATCCACATCTTGGAGGTCGACGGCCTGGTCTCGGTACGGCGCGGCAACATGGGCGGCGCGGTGGTGCACCTGCCGTCGGCCGGCCGCACCGCGCAGATGATCAGCATGGTCCTACAGTCCCGCTCCGCCACACCCGCGGACGTGAGCGGGGCTTTGGTGCATCTCGAGCCGATCTGTGCCGGAATGTGCGCCGCGCGCGAGGACCGGCTGACCGAGGTGGTGCCGTACCTGCAGGCCGAAATCGACCGCCAGGATGAGCAGTTCGACGACACCGTGCGCTATGTACGCAACGCCCGCCGGTTCCACGAGGCGCTGGTGTCGCGGTGCGGCAACGAGCCGATGATCCTGTTGATCGGATCGCTCGAGTTGATCTGGTCGGCTCACGAATCATCGGTGTGGGCTGACGAGAGTGACCCGTTGCAGCACAAGACCATGCGGGCGGCACTACGGGACCACCACAGGTTGCTCGCCGCGATCCGTGACGGCAACGTCGACCGGGCGGTTCGACTCGCCCAGGACCACCTCGCCGCGGCCCGCCGCAACACGCTTGCGTTCGGACGGGACAAGACCATTGAAGCCAAGTTGATTTCGAGGAGCATGCCATGACGACCGACGATCGCGTCCGCTACGAAGTCGACGACGACAACCGGATCGCGACGATCACCCTGAACAATCCCACGCAGCGCAACGTCTACGACGCGCCGATGCGGGAGACGCTCGCCCGCTACCTCGATACCGTCGCCGAGGACGACGACATCACCGTCGTAGTGCTGCGCGGCGCCGAAGGCGTGTTCTCCACCGGGGCCGACATGAACAACGCCTATGGCTGGTACGGCGACAAAGCCGACAAAGAGCAGCGGCGCCGGCCCAGCCAGCGCCGGCGACTGACCGTGGACCGCAAGACTTTCGGCTTCTACCACAACCTGATGGGCTTTCCGAAGGTCACCGTCGGCGAGATCAGCGGTTACGCGTTGGGTGGTGGCTTCGAGATGGCGCTGATGACCGACATCTCCGTCATCGCCCGCGACACCCGGATCGGCATGCCCGCCACCCGCTTCCTCGGCCCGGCGCTGGGCAGTCTGCACATGTTCTTCCATCGACTGGGTCCCGTCCTGGCGCGCCGCCTGCTGCTCACCGGCGACATCATCACCGCCGCCGACGTGGAGCACCTCGGTGTGTTCACCGAGACCTGCGAGCCCGCCTCGGTGACCGCCCGCGCCCGGTACTGGGCGCAGAAGGCGGCGAAGATGCCGGCCGACGGCGTGGTGATCGCCAAGGAGGCGTTTCGGCTCGTCGAGCAGAGCCAGGCCTACCAGGGCGAGGAGGTGGCCAGTTACCTGTTCCACGCCTACGGCACCAATCTGCAGTTCGCGCCCGGTGAGTTCAACTTCGTCAAGACCCGCGCCGAGCACGGCACCTCCGAGGCGTTCCGGCTGCGTGACGAGCATTTCTCGGTACCCGAACCGGACTGAGAACCCGCCGTCGGTGGCGATACAGTATCTGCTAGTTTTGTAAAGCTGTTGATGCGTCAATCCCGAGGTGGAGATCATGCCCGAACCAGTCATCGTCGGCGCTGTCCGGACCGCGATCGGTCGTTCGTTCAAGGGGACGCTGGTCAACACCCCGCCGGAGACGCTGATCACCGCGATCGTGCCGGAGGTCATCCGTCGGGCGGGTATCGACCCCGCCGACATCGACGACATGATCTTCGCCGAATCCCACTACGGCGGTGGTGATCTCGCCCGCTATGCGGCCGACGCGACCGGCCTGAAGAACGTGCCCGGCCAGTCGGTCAACCGGCACTGTGCGGGCAGTCTGACCGCGATCGGCAACGCCTCCGCGCAGATCGGATCGGGCATGGAGCGGGTGCTGATCGCCGGTGGCGTGCAGTCGCTGTCGATGACCCCACTGATGAGCCAGCGCATCATCGGCCCGGAACTGAAGTTCGAGGAGCGGTGGATGCCGCCCACCCACGTCGAGACACCCGACGCCCCAACCAAGGACATGTCGATCACCGTGGGCTGGAACACCGCGCAGGCGGCGGGCATCACCCGCGCGGAGATGGATGCCTGGGCCGCGCGGTCACACCAGCGCGCCGTCGCCGCGATCGACGCGGGCAAGTTCCTCGACGAGATCCTGCCGCTGAAGGTCGCCCAACTCGACGGGTCGGTGATCGACTTCAGCGTCGATGAGCATCCCCGCCGGGACACCACCGCCGAGAAACTGGCCGAACTCAAGGTGCTGCACCCCGAGATCGAGGGGTTCTCGATCACCGCGGGCAACAGCAGTGGCACCAACGACGCATGCGCGGCGGTGGCGGTCGTCGACCATGCCTACGCGGCGGACAAGGGACTCGACGTCATGGCGACGGTCAAGGCCTGGGGTGCGGTCGGCGTTGCGCCGCGCGACACCGGCCTGGGCGGCGTCGAGGTGATCGGCAAGGTGCTCGGCCGGGCCGGGCTCAAGCCGTCGGATGTAGCACTGTGGGAGATCAATGAGGCCTTCGCCTCGGTACCGATCGCGGCCTGCCGCCGCTACGGGATCGACGAGGAACTGGTGAACTTCTCTGGCAGCGGCTGCAGCCTCGGCCATCCGATCGCCGCGTCCGGCGCCCGGATGGTCACCACCCTGGTATACGAACTGCGGCGCCGCGGCGGCGGGATCGGGATGGCGGCGATGTGTGCCGGCGGCGGGCAGGGCGGCGCCGTCATCATCGAGGTCTAGTTCCTCGTAGCCGAGCAGACGCAGAATCGCGTCGAACCGGCCGCGCGGATGCGACTTTGCGTCTGCTCACGGGTTAGCGGCTACTTC
>ERZ724503.351-NODE-351-length-19213-cov-10.367523_pt1 | contig 19213 bp, 23 predicted proteins | sample MGYA00376036_ERZ724503 | MGnify/ENA primary metagenome ERZ724503 (study PRJEB28724, sample SAMN07190885) | wastewater metagenome | isolation source: influent of sewage treatment plant in Hong Hong | place: Hong Kong | collected 2016-03-17 ...
TTAAAACAAGACCCAAATTTTGGGTCTTATATTTTAGAAATCAATTCTAACAGCTCCAACAACTGTTTGCATATCTTCTAAGCTACTTTCATCAAAAATACCAAGAGCATATCTTAAGCTAAGTTCGGCACTTTTATTAAGATTATAAACTATACCTGCATCATATTCATTGATTTTTAAATCTTTATTTATTCCACTAAATGTTGCATCTTGGATATTATGTTGAGCTATATTTGACTCAAGTATTATATCTTTTGTCAAGTCATAAGCTAAATTCAAAGCCAATATAGTCGTATCTCCATATTTACCAACTCTATCAAGTGAAGCTGTTCCTAAATCATCATTTGTCAAATATGTAACTGGTAAATTTTCACCTGAAACATAACCATCTTTTGTCGCAACCGCAGCTGCTCCGATATTAAAATCACCAATTTGTTTAGCAACTTTCAAATAAGCTCCAAACATTTTTTCATCTGTTTGGCTAATAGATGAATTTGTACTATCACCAATTCTTTTTTCAATTTGTGCTTGTAAATCTAAATCAGCTACTTTACCCATTGCAAAAGCATTGAACATATGACTTGTTGCGTCATTATAGATATTTGAACCCGTTGAAGTTTCTGTATTATTTTGTAAATAAACATATCTTCCCCCAACAAGTAATTTATCTAAAGTTACTTGCCCACCTAATCCATAAGCATCAAAATCTCCTGTTCCTGTACCACTTGAATTCACTCCTAAGAATGTATTTTGGTCATCATTTTTACCTTCAACTGCTTTAAAATCAAACGCATATAATAAAACATTTTCAATAGGCTTATAACCTAATAGTGCTAAATCAATTTTATCTCCATTAGAACCATAAAATGGTGTTCCATAAGTATCATTGATTCGTCCTGCAATCAATAATTTGTTTGTATTAAACGGTATAGTTACATAAGCCTCTTCCCAATCAAATATATCATTTGAGTTATCTCCCCAAGCATCATTTTGCAATTTAATTGCAGTATGAATTTTAATATCTCCAGTTGTTGTAAAATCTAAATTTAAATTAATTTCTGAATCTATAACTTGTTTATCTTTTTTTACTGTATCTGTATCACCTTTTACAGATATTCCTTTTACTTCTGCATCTCCTGATACTTTTAAATCAGAGTCTAATTGAATAGTTGCAGCCATCATAGATGAAACTGTCATACACGCAGCAAAACTCAATAATCCTAATTTTTTCATCTTAGTTCCTTAAATAATTTTTTCTACATGAATTTATCTAAAAACAAATCCCGTATGTGTTATTATAACTGCTTCATATAGCTCTATAATAGCCTAAATATAGCCTACAAATAGCACTTAAGTAGCGTAAATATAGCAAGAATTAAAAAATTATTTTTTTATGTTTTATTGTGTTTTTAGTGATGTGAAAATATCACTTATAATTAGTGATATTTTCCAAATTCTTTGTAAGTTTTGTCTTCAAATATGATAAATACAGTTTTTAACTCTTTATCATTTTCATAAGATGGAAGAGATAATCCTATTGCATTTTTTGGAATATCTTTAAAAAAATCTTTTATAGCAGATGAGGGAACATTTCCTTCAAAAATATAATCATCTATAACTGAAGTATTACAAGATTGAATATCTTTTGGAACACCAACTTCATGTTTTAAAGCTTTCATATCTATCAATGAAACTACTTTTACATCTTGAATATTTTGTTGCATCTCATCTAACCAAGATTGCGGACAAGAACTTGAAACTGGTTTATATATTTGCATTTTTTGATTATCTGCAAACAATCCCAATGCTAAAATCAAAACTAAACTATACTTTTTCATAATACTCCTTCTAATATTTTTGGATAATTTTCTAAAATTTCATTTTTTAACTCATCTATCTTTTTTATATTAAACTCTTGATTATTTGGGTTTTTATACTCAAAAATCACAGTTGCAGGATTTTTACTCAAAAATAAAATCCTATTTGACAAATAAACAGCTTCACTTAAATCGTGAGTAACTAAAATAACTGTTGAATTGAATTTTTTACATAAATTTAAAAAATCTTTTTTCAAAGCATTTGCCGTTGGATAATCCAAAGATATAAATGGTTCATCTAAAAAAACAACCTTTGGATGATTTATAAAAGCTCTTACAAGTGCAACTCTTCTTGCCATTCCACCTGATAGATTTTTTGGATACTCTTCTAAAATATTTTTCAGTCCAACAAGCTCTAACAACTCTATAATTTCATCTAAATTCTTGTTTTTAGAGACTATCAAAAGATTCTCTTTTACACTAAGCCATGGAATCAATCTACTATCTTGAAACATAAATCCTATATTTGAAGATGATATATTTACTTTTGCATTAAAATCATCATCTAAAGAAGAGATAAGATTTAAAAGAGTTGTTTTTCCACATCCAGAAGGTCCAATAATAGATACGAACTCTGTTTCTTTTATAGATAAATCTATATTTTCTAATATCTTTACATCCTTAAAATATTTCTCTTTTATATGAACTTCAATCATATTTATCTCCATCTCGTAACTCTTTTATCTATTGAATTTAAAAGCATTTCAACTAACAAAACAACTAAAATAAAAGCAAAAGAGTAAGATAAAATCGATGTAACATCAAAATTTTGGAAAAACATTGAAATTTTAAAACCAACTCCATTACTTCTTCCCAAAAACTCCACAACTAAAACTATTTTCCAAATGAGTGAAATTGTAAGCCTTGTTGTAGCCATAATATATGGATATATTTGAGGTAAGTAGATTTTTTTTAGTACATCTTTTTTATCTATATTATAAATTTTTACCAAATCAATATATTTTTTATCTACTGCTTTTACACCCTCTTTTATATTTACGACTATTATTGGAACTTTATTTATAACAACAGCTAAAATTGCTGCAAAATCACTCAATCCAAACCATATATAACAAAGCATTATTGTTACAATCGCAGGAATATTTAAAGCAATTATCAACAAAATATTAAAAACAGAGTCATTTTTACAAAACAATCCCATCCAAATTCCAACAACTATTCCAATAACCATAGCAAACACAAAAGAGATAAAAACTCTTTTTAAAGTAATCAAAAGATGAAAAATCAAATCTTTATGCAATATTTGTTCAGATAAATTTTTAACAATATCTACAAATGATGGAAATAACTCTGAATTCATTACTAAAGCAAGTAATTGCCAAATAATTACACAAAATAGTATTGATAAAACTTTTGATGATTGCATAACTTACCACTTAATTTTAGAATCAAAATTCCAAAATGTCTCATCTTCTAAAATGGTACTTTTACCAACTAACTCTTCCCCGCCCTCTTCTAAAAGAATTTTAAAAACTTTTCTCAAATCGACTAAATCACTTGAGTTAAAGTTTTTTATAATACCTGCTTTATATCCATTTTTTAGAGCTTCAAAATCTTTATCATTTGTAACATCCATAATTTTTCTGATTTTATTCCACTCTTGATTATTCTCATTTAATATTTTTTTACTCTCATAAGATGCCTCTAAAAAAGAGTTGATTAGCTCTTTATTTTGCAATGCAAAATTTCTACTAAAAGTCCATCCTACAAAAGAGACCTCATCATTTATTCCAAACTCTTTATAAACATCTTTTATTTCAATCAATGGTTTGATGTTTTTTGATTCCAATTTAGCATTAAAATGCCAAAAATTTATGGCAGCTTCAAGCGAAGTATCTTCCATCTTTTTATTAACAATAGGAGCAGATGAATAAACTGGATTTACAATATCTTTTAAATCAAAATTATATTTACTTTTACTATAAGCTCTTAGAAGCAACCAAGTTTTATCAAAATTACCCCCACCAATTCCTAGTTCTTTTCCTTTTAAATCAGCCAAAGATTTTATGTTGCTTTTTTCATTTACCATCAAAGTACCAGAAGCTTTTGAATATGGATAAAATGTAAAATCTTTACCACTTGCTCGTTGAGAATTTACCCAAATCCAATCATTTACAATAACATCTACATTTTTTGATTGTAAAGCTATTAATTGAGCATTTTTTGAAGCTAATTCTACAACTTCTAACTCAAATCCATTTTTTTTATCTAAATTATTTTGTTTTAAAACTTCTAATTCCCAATTAACTGTTCCATAAGCTAAAACACCTACTCTTAACTTATTTTGAGCAAACAAATCTAATAGACACAAAAACAGTAATGCAAATATTTTATATCTCAAATTATCTCCTAAAAAATTTATTATAAGAATGATATACAAAATATATAGCATAAATTTAGCACTAATAGAAATCTTTCTAATCGCTATAATTAGGCTATAAAAAGTGTTTATAATTCCAGAATCTAAAAAAATTAGAAGGAATGAACATGAATAATATTCAAAAATTAGGTTTAGCAGTATTATCAACTGCAATGTTTGCTTTTGGTCATGGAAGTGTTACTCCACAACCAATGGATACAAAAGGATTAGCACCATTAGGAGAAAAATGGCTAACTAAAAATCCTTATGCTGGAAATAAAACTGCTGAAGAGATTGGTAAACATGGTTATAGTGAAAACTGTGCTAGATGTCATGGATTAGATGCAGTTTCAGGTGGAATTGCACCAGATTTAAGATATCTTGATAAAGGTGTTGAAGGTGATGAATGGTACATGGAAAAAATTAGAAATGGTGCTGTTAGAAATGGAAATGTTTATATGCCTCCATTTGAAGGTATCTTAAATCAAGAAGCTATGTGGGCTATTAGAGCTTATATTTTATCTGTACACCAAGAATAATAAAAGTTCTTTAAATGCAAAATTTTCTTAAATTATCTGTATTTACTCTATTAGTTTCAATAAATCTATTTGCTAGAAGTCTTGATGATATAAAAGCAAGTGGAGAAATAATAATTGCAGTTTATGAGAATTTTCCACCTTATTCATTTATGCAAAATGATGAACCAAAAGGTATAGATATAGAATTAGGTAAAAGAATTGCTGAATCTTTAGATGTTAAACCTAAATTCAATTTTGCAGCAACAACAGGGGAAAGTTTAGCAGATGATTTAAGAATAAATATCTGGAAAGGGAATACTGTGCATAAAAACAAAGCTGATATTATGCTTCGTGTTCCTTATGATTATGATTATTTAAGGCTTACAGATAAATCAACTGGAGCTTTACAAAACGATTTAGTTACAATCAAATCTCCATACCAAAGTGAAAAATGGATTGTTGCAACTCATAAAGAGACTATTCCTAAAATAAATACTTTAGCAATTTTTGCTTATCAAACTGTTGGTGTTGAAGTTGATACTCTTCCAGATTTACATTTAAGTGCCTTTGCAAATGGATTGCTTAGAAAGAATATCAAACATTACACAAAATTTGATGAAGCAATAAAAGATTTTAAAGAAGGGAAAATTGACTCAATCACAGGTCTAAAATCTCAACTTGAATATTTATTAGATTATAAAAACAATCAAGACAAATACTATTTTAGTGAAAATATTCCACAAATGAAATCTCAATGGGATATAGGAGTTGCAGCTTCAAGTAACTATAAAGACCTTAGTTATCATATAGATAATTTAATAAATGACGCCTACTCAAATAATCAATTAAAAGAGATTTTTGGAAGCTTTAATGTAGAGTATTTACCTCCAATATCAAAAACTCAATAGGAGTCATTCATCATGAAACATATATTTCTTATTTTTTTATTTATAGTAAATTTATATAGCCAAAATCCTATCTCAACACCTACCTTTGATGAAATATTAAAAACTATAATAGATAATAAAGAATATATTTTTGATGATAAAAATATAACTATTGAAGTACCAAATTTTGCGGATAATCCGATACAAGTTCCTATTTTAGTAGATGCGAAAAAAATAAAAGATGCAAAACAGCTTATTTTATTTGCTGATTTAAATCCAATTCCAGTGATAGTTGATATGAAACTAAATGAACTATTACCTCTAATCTCACTTAATATCAAAGTTGCCCAAGAGACTCCAATAAGAGCTTTAGTATTAGATGATGAAAATATTTGGCATATTGGAAGTGCTAATATAAAAAGTTTTGGTGGTGGATGTTCAGTTGCAAGTGTTTCTTCTAGTCAAACTGATTTTGCAAAACTTTTGGGAAAAACAAAAATTGATATTTTTGGAAATGATGGAATTATTAGAATAAAATCATCAATCTTTCATCCAATGGAAACTGGTCTTATATTTGGGAATAGTGCATTTTATATAAATAAAATCCTTCTAAAAGCAGATGATAAAAATATTTCAGAAATCAAAACATATTCAGCAATTAGTGAAAATCCGAGATTTATATTTGAAACAAAAACAAAAGCTTCAAATTATAAAATTGAGTTTTTTGACACAGATGGTAATCATTTTACTAGCCAAACAAAATGAAAACTCTATTATTAGCCATAATCTTCATTTCGAATCTTATAAGTGCTGATTTTGATTACAAACGAAAACCTATTAAATTAGCTGAGAATAGTTACTACTTTTATGGAAAAGAGGAGTATTTTTCAAAAACTAATGGTGGAGATATAGCTAATTGTTCTTTCATCATTACAAAAAATAGTGTTATTTTAATTGATACGGGAAGTTCTCAACAATATGGTGAACAAGTAAAAAAAGAAATAGCAAAAATCACAGATAAACCTATAAAATATATTATCAACACTCACCATCATCCTGACCATTTTTTGGGAAATAGTGCCTTTATGGGAAGCGATATTTTTTCAGATAAATATACAAAAGATGAAATAGAAAAAAATGGTGATTTATATATAACAAATCTTGTAAATCTTGTTCAAGAAGGTATGAAAGGTACAAAAATCAAAGTACCAAATCAAGTTTTATCATCACAAACTTTAGATTTAGATGGTTATAAATTGAAAGTTTTATATTTTTATGGACACACGAAAAGTGATATTGCAATTTATGATGAAAACAGAAAAATTTTATATGCTTCTGATTTAGTTTTCAATAAAAGAACACCCACAACGCCACATGCAAATATTGAAGATTGGATAAAAGCACTTGAAGAGTTAGAAAAAATACCCTACTCTATTTTAATTTCAGGACATGGTCTGGCAAGTAGTTCAAAAGAACCAATAAAAGAAACAATTTCATATTTAAATTATGTGGATAAAATTTTAAAACAAAGTGCAAAACAAGGGCTAGATATTTATGAGATACTAAATAAACCTATTCCAAAAGAATTTGAAGATTTTACGATGTTCAAAGAAGAGTTTGAAAGAACGATTATAAATATGTATCCAAATTATGAAAAAGATATAAAATAAACTCTATTTTATATCTTCTAAAAATCTAAGAATCAATCTAATAGCAACTCCCGTTGCACCATAAGAATAGTATCCCCAATTTTCCTCTCTATATGAAGGTCCTGCTATATCAAAATGAAGCCATTTTTTCTTATATTTATCTTCTATAAATTTACTTAAAAATAAAGATGCAGTAATTGCTCCACCATTTTTATTTGAACTTGTATTTTTAAAATCTGCAATTTGACTCTCAAGCTTATTTTCTAAATATTCATTAAAAGGTAAAAATCCTACTAATTCACCAGATTTTTTAGAGGCTTTTGAAATCTTCTTTTTTAACTTTTCACTATAACCCAACACAGCTGTCGTATATCCACCAAATGCACCAATACTAGCTCCCGTTAAAGTTGCTAAATCAAAAATATAATCAATATCCTCAATATTCTTTTGAGCATAAGTTAAACAATCAGCCAAAACCAATCGTCCTTCTGCATCTGTATTTGTAACTTCAATGGTTTTTCCATTTGAAGCTTTTAAAACATCATCAGGTTTATAGGCATTTCCACCTATCATATTTTCAACGGCTCCAACAATTCCATGAACTTCAAAGGGTAAATCAAGACTTGATAAAGCATGAATAATTCCCATCACACTTGCAGCTCCTGCTTTATCGCACTTCATTGAAACCATTCCTGATTCTCTTTTTAAGCTCAATCCTCCTGTATCATAAGTCACACCTTTTCCAACAAGAACTATTTTTGCTATTGGATTTTTTGGTTTATATGTAAGATGAATTAGTTTACTTTCATGTCTTGAAGCTTTACCCACACTGAACATAGCATTCATACTATCTTGTTTTAGGTAACTCTCATCAAAAACTTTACATTCTACATTTTCATTTAAGGCTATTTTCATAGCATCATTTGCCATGATTTGTGGATAATAATCTTCAGGGGAACTATTTACAATATCTTTTGTGAAATCCACACTATTACAAATAATCAAAGTTTTATTTAAAAGTTTTTGCAGTTTTTTTTCTTCTTCTTTTGATTTTTCTATTGATATAAAAACTTGAAAATCTTTTTTTGATTTAGATGATTTATAACTATTAAATTCATAATTGCCAAAAACTAAACCTTCAACTATATCTTGAATATTTAACTCTTTTTCATTTTGTAAAATATTTATTTTGAAAGATTCTATTTTTGTATTTTTTAGAAATTGAACTGCTTTATAAAAAGCTATTTTGATATTTTCTTTTTTTAATTTCAAACAACTTATATATAATCTGTTTTCTAAACTATTAAAATATGTATTAAAAGATTTTTTTGTAAAGAATATATTATCAAGAAGCTCTTTTTCATTTTTCTCTAAATGATTAGTTGATTTTAAAATCACCACTTCAACCAAAACATCTATATCTTTTATTTTTTTATTCAATAAACTTATATTCATTTTCTATAACCTAAATTTTTGATTATTCTAACATATAAAAACTTACAAAGATAGTCAAGATTGCCCTAAAAATCGCTATATTTGAGCTATATACCTATTGTATAATCAAAAAAACTTTTAATTACTATGGAGAATTTATTTATGCAAAGAGTTGTAATAATTGGTGGTGGATATGCAGGTATTTATGCCTTACAAGAATTGGTAAAAAATAAAAATATAAAAATAACACTTATTGATAAACATACATTTCACAATCTACAACCTGAAGTTTATGATTTAATTGCAAATAAATCAAATATTGCAGATGTGACTATAGATTTGACAACATTGTGCTTAGGTTTTCAACACAACTATTTAGAATACAAAAATCTAAAAGTTCAAGATATTGATACAAAAGCAAAAAAGATATTCACAGAAGAGCAAGAGATTGTTGATTATGACTATTTGATTATGGCAGCAGGAACAAGAACTTTTTTCCCCACTGCGATTGCAGGACTCAATAATGCCCATGATATTAAAAAACTTCATTGGGCTATGTTTTTTAAACAAAGTTTTGAAAATCAGCTCTTTAAAAAGATTAAAGAAGAAGCAAAAAAATGTGATGATACCCATATAGTTGTAGTTGGAGCTGGATTATCAGGAGTTGAAATAGCAGCTGAAATGGCATACAACTCAAATAAAATTTTCAAGAGAGGGAATTTTTCATGTAATAATCTAAAAATCTCTATTATTAGTAGTTCAGTTACTATATTACCAGGTTTGGGAGAAAAATTAATTAGTATGTCCCATGCAAGATTAAAATCTTTAGGCATCAATGTAATCACAAATACAAAACTGCAAAAATGTGAAGATGGTTATGCTCATTTATCAAATGGAACAAAAATAAACTACTCTTTTTTAATATTTACAGGTGGAATTGAAGCTTCTAAAATTACAGATAAACTTGATGTTGAAAAAAATTCAAGGGGACAACTTCTTGTAAATGAATATTTACAAACAAATGAATATGATAATATTTTTGCCGTTGGGGATATTGCTGAAATCAAAAATCAAAAAGGTGAGATTATGCCTCCAAATGTAACTATTGCTAGAATTACAGGAGCAACTGCTGGGAAAAATATTTTAAATATACTAGACAATAAACCCTTGATTAAATCTAATCCAAAACTTGAAGGTATACTAATAGCACTTGGAGGGAAATATGCAGCTGGAAATCTATATGGAGTTGTTCATGTAAAAGGTATTTTGGCTTATATTATCAAAAAATATGTTTTTTTATCATATAGAGCACCATTATTAAAGCTAATTAAAATTGGATATGCAAAACTCAAAAAATTATAGAAAGAAAAAGATAAAAAGGCATAAGCCTCTTCATCTTAAATATTAGTTTTTATTTAAAGCACATAAATCAGAAAATGCAACTTCAAGTCTAGCTATCATAGATTCTTGACCAGCTCTTAAGAATTTTCTAGGGTCATAATAGTTTTTATTTGGTTTATCAACACCGTCTGGGTTTCCGATTTGCCCTTGTAAATATCCATGATATTTAGCCTCATAAGCCCTAATTCCATCCCACATTGCCCATTGCGTATCTGTATCAATATTCATTTTAATTACACCATAAGAGATAGCTTCTCTTATTTCTTCTAATAATGAACCTGAACCACCATGGAACACAAAATCAACTGGTTGAGCAGAAGTTCCTAATTTTTCTTGAATATATTTTTGAGAATTATCTAAGATTTTTGGACTTAATACCACATTTCCTGGTTTATAAACACCATGAACATTCCCAAAAGATGCAGCTATTGTGAAATTGTCACCAACTTCTTTTAATTTTTCATAAGCATAACAAACTTCTTCAGGTTGAGTATAAAGTAAAGCATTATCAACATCAGAGTTATCAACACCATCTTCTTCACCACCTGTGATTCCAAGTTCGATTTCTAACATCATATCAAGTGCATTCATTTTTTTGAAATACTCAACACAAATTTCAATATTTTCTTCTAAAGGCTCTTCACTTAAATCAAGCATATGAGAAGTAAATAAAGGTCTGCCAGTTTTTTCAAAATGAGCTTTACCAGCATCTAATAATCCATCAATCCAAGGTAAAAGTTTTTTAGCAGCATGGTCTGTATGTAAAATTACAGGTATTCCATAAGCTTTTGCCATAGTATGAACATGATTTGCTCCACTAATTCCACCTAGCACTGCAGCATCAGCAGTTTTTAAACCTTTACCTGCATAAAAACCTGCTCCACCATTTGAAAATTGAATAATAATTGGTGATTTAACTTTAGAAGCTGCTTCTAAAACTGCATTTACTGAATCAGTTCCAACAACATTTACAGCTGGAATTGCAAAATTATTCTCTTTAGCGTAAGCAAAAAGCTTTTTAGCTTCACTTCCTGTTAAAACACCTGCATTTACAATACTTAATACACCCATACTATAACTCCTTATTTAATAACTATTTTAGCATCTTTTTTTAATTCATCTGTTATATCTTTAACTTTTTTGCTAAAAGCATTTCCAATTAAAATTTGGTTAATTTTAGCTTCAACTTCTGGATATGTTAATGTTTTAGCATCTGTTTTGTCTATTAAATAAATTACATGATAACCAAACTCACTTTTAACAGGAGATTTAGAATAACTGTTTTTTGCCAATGCTTTTGCACCAGCAGTAAATTCAGGAACTAATTTATCAGCAGGAGCTTTTCCTAAATATCCACCATTTTGAGCAGTTGCATCAGTTGATTTTGCTTTTGCTAATTCTTTAAATTTATCTTCTTTTTTAGCAGCTTTATCAAGTTCTACTATAATAGCTTTTGCTTCAGCTTCTGTTTTTACTAAAATATGTCTTGCTTCTAAAATCTCTGGCATAACAAATTTTTCTTTATTTTTTTCAAAGAAATCTTTTTTATCTTGTTCTGTAAATTTTAGTTTATCAACTTCATTTTTTTGCCAAACTTGAAGAGCTAAATCTTCTTTAATTCCGCTTATAGCTTCAACATATTGAGGATCTTTTTCTATTCCATTTTTAATAGCATTTTTTGCAATTAATTTTCTATTAACGATTTGTTCAAGTACTTGTTTTTTAGTATTTTCTGGTAGTTTATCAAAATCAATTCTTGGATCTTGTAGTACAACAGCAATATCTTGTTTTGTTATAACATCTCCATCAACTGAACCGTAATCATTTGCACTTAATCCTGTCGCTAAAACTAAAGAAGCAACTAAACTTGTAACTATTTTTTTCATAATATTCCTTGAGATTTTTTATTTCGTGTATTTTATCTATTCATAGTTAATAAACAGTTAATTTTATGACGAAAAGAGTAATCATTTCGTATTATTTAATTCTATTTTTTGATTGTTCTACAAATTTTAAAATTTAGCTTAAAAAAGCTTTAAATTTTTGAAATTTTATGATACAATTCCGAAAAATTTAAACTTAACTTAAATTTAAGGAATATTATGAGAATTTTAATTATTGAAGACGAAATAACACTAAATAGAACACTTCAAGAGGGTCTTACAGACTTTGGTTATCAAGTTGATACTGCAGAGAACTATAAAGATGCTGAATACTTTATAGACATAAGAAATTATGATTTAGTATTAACTGATTGGATGTTACCAGATGGTGATGGAATTGAATTATGTAAAATAGTAAAAAACAGAAGTTCAAGAACAGCAGTTGTTATTCTTTCAGCAAGAGATGACAAAGAATCAGAAATAGAAGCACTTAAATCAGGGGCAGATGATTTCATTAAAAAACCATTTGATTTTGATATTTTACTTGCAAGAATTGAAGCAAGATTAAGATTTGGTGGAACAAATATCATAGAAATTGATGATTTAATCATTAATCCTGATGAAGAAAAAATCGAATATGCTGGTGAAGAGATTGAATTAAAAGGTAAACCTTTTGAAGTTTTAACTCACTTAGCAAGACATAGAGATCAAATCGTTTCTAAAGAACAATTACTTGATGCTATTTGGGAAGAACCTGAGCTTGTAACTCCAAATGTTATTGAAGTTGCAATTAATCAAATTAGACAAAAAATGGATAAACCATTAAATATCTCTACTATTGAAACAATTAGAAGAAGAGGATATAGATTCTGTTACCCTAATGTTGCAGAAGATGCTAAAATCAAGTAACTTTTAGCGATTAAAAATGGAAAGTAAAAGTATTTATAGACAGTTTTATAGTAAACTGATTATAGCTACTTCACTTTTTATAATTGCCCTATCTTTTATTTTTTATGAATATGCAAGAAGTACAGTTTATGACGATATTCAAAAAAATATGCTTAATCACGCAAAACAAATTCAAATCTCATCAATCGCTGTAAATAGTTTCACACCTATATTAAATGATAATCTTACAATTAATTTAACTACAAATGAACAATTAAAAAACTATAAATTTATTAATTATCAAGAACATGATGACTATTTTATTAAACTTCTTTATCCTTATGATTTAGATAAAAATCTTTTTTTAGAAATAGATAAAAATATTAGTTTAGAAAGAGAATTACTCTATTCTGTAATATTTAAAAATCTCTTTGTTTTAGCAATTCCTGGTTTTATTTTGATGCTTGTTTACTCTTTATTTGTTTCAAAATCTCTTTTAAATCCAATTATTCAAATAAATAAAAAATTATCAAATATGGATGAAAATTCTCTAACTCAAATTGATGAAAAAGATTTACCAATAGAGTTTCATTCACTTGCTGATTCTATTAATTCTTTAACAAATAGAATAGAAACTTATGTAAAGTTTAAAAAAGAGCTCTTCATTGGAGCTGCTCATGAACTTAAAACACCACTTGCAGTTATGAAATTAAAAAATGAAGTAACTTTAAAGAAAAAAAGAGAAGTAGCACAATACGAAGAAGCACTAACTTTAACAATAAAACAAATTGATGAGATGAACAAAATGATTTCTTCAATTTTAGATATAGGAAGAGCTGAAGGTGCACAATTTGAACAAACTACAGATATTGATTTAGTAGAATATATGAAGAAAAAAACTAATGATTATAAAATGCTAAGTAGTCAAAAACATATAAAAATTACTTTTTTTTCAAATGTAAATCATTTAAATACTTCTATTCAACTTACACTATTGAACCAAATTTTACAAAATTTTGTTCAAAATGCAATAAAATTTACTCCAGATGAAAAATCCATCATAATACGATTGAGAAAAACTAAAGAAAGAATCATAATAACTGTTACAGATGAAGGGATTGGAATACCTGAGAATGTTGATTTATTTGCACCATTTAAAAGAGTTGGTAATCAAAGTGGTGTTGGATTAGGTCTTTTTTTAGCTAAAAATGCTTCCGATGCACTAAGAGGAAAAATCACTCTTATAAACAGAGAAGATGGTAAAAGCGGATGTGTTGCTAAACTGGTATTAAACAACACATCAAAAAAGTAATTAGATAAACCTAAAATAAATTTCTATGCTCTAAATATTAAAAATTTTATTTAATACTCAATCCATCTTTAAATGTTGCATAGTTATAACAATTATAACTTGTTAGACTTTTATTACTCACATCTTCACTTTTTTGGACATACTGTGAATTTGAAACAGTAACAAAACTTGTTAATTCAAAATTCCAACAATAAGGTTTTGGTGGGTTTGTACTTGACTGAGTTACAGACCAATCAACGCAACTTCCTATCAAGCTTTGCCATAATCCTATAGTAATAAGTAATAGAATTTTTTTCATAATTTCTTTCCTTTTTTATTGTTATTAAATCTATTTAATAATAATAATAATATAACTTAATTGTTATTTAAAAAATAATAATTAAATCTAAATTAGGAGCAAATTATGGAAATTTTTACACAGAACTATAATATTAATTCATCTTCATCTACAAAAACAATAGAAAGCCTAGAAAAAAGATATGGTAAAAATTTTGAAAGTTACTTAAACGATTTTGAAAAATTTTCTAAAGATGGTGTTATAACTCAAGAAGAACTTTCAAATACAAAATTAAATGAATTAAGAGCACTTACTGAAATAACCAATATCAAAAATGCAAATGGAGAAAATATCAAAAATGAAGTAATGTACGGTGGAATAAGTGGAGTTTCTGATGAGATAAATGATTATTTATCTCAATTACAAGAAAAACATTTGGAAACAAAAGACCCAAAATATCTATTTATGCAAACAGAAATTACTTTGCAATATAATGCTTATCAAAATGGGGATGATATAGATTCGATGTTTGTTGTAGGTAAAAATGGACAATTTAACTGGTCTGAAAATAAAGTAACTACACTAAACAATGAAAATGTAGATAATCAAAAATTTGTAGATACAATGTTGGAAATTTTTACAAATAAATTAAAAAATACTGATGGCGATTTAAAAGAAAAATATCAAGATTTAGTAGATAATTATCAAGAAATGAAACAAACATTTAAAGAAAAAGAGATAAATTCTTATAAAGGAACTTCATTCTATGCTTAAAATAAAGAACTTACATATAAATATTTTTATCAGTATATTAATAATTCTTTTTATTTTCTTTTTTATATTTAAAGACGAAGAAGTGAAAGAAACAAATCAAAATATAATTCAAAAAGAATTAGAAATTGAAACTAAAAAAGAGATAATTCAAGAAACTAAGATAATACCTAAAAAAGAAAAAAGAGATACATATATTACCTTAGCATCATTTTCAGTAGATAATGGTAAATATATTGTAAAAATTGTAACAGATAAATGATAATGACAATTTAGTGGAATATATTCCTTTTAGAGGAGAATTTTTAGAAAATGAGAAAATAAATATATTATTTCTTCTAGTAATATTAATATATTAATAGATAATACTTTAATAGAAGAAAATAGTGATAATTTTCAATGTAATGGAAATTTCTTTAGATCTCTAAATCCTAATAATATTTATAGTATAAAAATTCATATTCTAGGAAATCATGCAGATTGTTATATGTCAGATCTAATCCCCATACCAGAAAAAGCCAGAATGTTTATTGAAACAATGAAAAACATTACTGTTGTCGATGATGAAAACAACTCAAGATTAAAAATTGAACCTATAAAGTGATAATACTATTTACATCAACAACTATCTATTTTAAAAGATTATTGTTGATATAGATTTACCGTTTTAAAATAAATTTCTATGCTCTATCTTTGTACATTTATTTTGTACTACTTTTAACCCAGCATCTTTTGCTTTTTGTGCAGCTTCATTGTTCACAAGACCTAACTGCATCCAAACAGTATCAACATCTCCTCTTTTTATAGCTTCATCAACAATTTGAGCTATTGCATCTGGTTTTCTAAAAATATCTACCATATCTATTTTAAAAGGTATTTCACTGATTGTTCTATAAACTTTTTCACCTAAAATCATATCTTCCTTAGGATAAACAGGAACTATCTTATATCCTACACTTTGTAGATATGTAGCTACCATATTCGATGCTTTTGAAGGATCAGGTGAAAGTCCTGCTATTGCAATAGTTTTAGTATTATTAAAAATCTCTATTATCTCTTCACTTCTTGAATTAACCGTTGGAAATTCACACTCCATTTTTTATCCTTTATTATAAATTTACAAAAACTTTATTGAATTTTATCAAGTTTATTTTGTATATAACTTTTAACTTCATAAAAATCAATAACTTCTTTAAAATCTTCAAATTTACAACCACTTGCATTTACATGTCCACCACCATTTGCTAGTTTTGATGCTAACTCTGCAACATCAACTTTTCCATCAGCCCTTAAAGAAGCATTACCTTTTTTATTAATATCTATAAAAAAATCATATTCACTATTTGCTCTTAAAAAAGCATTTGCAGGAATAGAAATAGAACCCAAACAATATGTTAAAAGTCCTTTATGACCTTTAAATATTACTGTTAAATTTTCTTTTACATCTTCCAAAGATTTTACAAGATAAGTTGCTGATAAATTATCTAAAGTATCGTCTTTTTCATCTAATTTCAAATATTTCTTTTTCATAAAATGTACATTATCATCTAGTTTAATATGTCCATCTATTTCATTTAAATATTTAGATGCTTCTTTTAATAAATAAAATTTAAAATCTCTATTTAAATCTATAAATAAAACACTATTTACTTCCCTAACTTTGGTAATCATAGACATTAGAGCTTTTCCAAATTCAAAATTCTGTACTTCATTTTCAAGCCAAATATCAACTGCATTTATTGTATTTACTAAAGGATTTAACCAAGATTTTGTATCTTGCGAAAAAGCATCAAACTCTAAAACCATATAATCATAAACTATTTTTGTAGCACACCTTTTATCATCTAAAAAATACCAAGAAAAAACTTCAGCACTTTTTTTACCACTTATATGATGGTCTAAAAGTTGAAGTTTTATCTTATATCCTTCTTGAATTAATTTATTTATATCACTGTCTAAATCTTTTGATTCTTGAAAAGTTAGATTTAAATCTGTAATTAAAAGTAAGATATTATCTTCTTTGAATTGTGCAATTTGTTCTAAAGCTTTTTTTATACTTAGTTTTACTTCTAAACCATAATTTGCATTATAAAAAAAACTATTTTTAAAATACTCATTAGTGATTAATTGGCATCCATATCCATCTAAATCAGTGTGAGAAATATGAAAAAGTTTCATCAGGCAATATCTTTTAATGTTAATTTTTCTAAAAAATCATTAATTTTTAGTTGTAGATTGTTTAATAAAGGCCAAATTGAACAAAGCATTGCTATTTGATTTGGACAATTCCCAGCAGAGGGTGAACATTCAAAAACTGAGGGTAATTTCTCTTCAGCAGCTACAACAATTTCTAAAATAGTAATTGTTTCCCAAGATTTATTCAAAGCAAAACCACCATTTATACCTCTATGAGATACTACTAAATTCTGTTTTGCTAGATTTTGCATAATTTTTGCTAAAAATGATTTTGATATATTTAATTCTTTAGATAATTCATCTACATTTTTTGGTTCATTGCTTTTTGCAATAGCAATTAAAGATAATAGTGCATATTCACTTTTTTTTGTTAATAACATAATTTATATATTTCCGATATTTTTTATCTTATTTTACAAGAACTATTATTAAGACTTGTTATTAATGAAGAATAAAATTAAATATTTGGACAAAAAAAAGGGTTGTAGCAAAACTACAACCCTTTTTTATTAAACAAAAACTAAAATTATTTAGCTCTAATTCCTAAAGAAGCAACTAACTCAACAAATGAAGCATAGTTTGTTCTTCTTAAATATGCTAGTAATCTTTTTCTTTTACCAACCATTTTTAATAAACCTAATCTTGATGAATGGTCTTTTTTAAACACTTTTAAGTGGTCTGTTAATATTTTAATTTGCTCTGATAAAAGTGCAATTTGAACTTCTGATGAACCTGTATCACCCTCTTTTTTTCCGTATTTTGCAATAATTGATGCTTTTACTTCCTGATCTAAAGCCATTTTGACCTCCTAATAGGTATATGTTAATTTTTTCATTTAAAATAAATGAGTGCGAATTATACTAAAAAAAACTTTGTATTTGTTTAATTATCCACCTGTTTGATAAAAAGCTCTTGTTGAAATCTCATTATCATCTTTTATTGACCATCTATTTTTTTCTGGTTTATTTGCTAATACATTTTTTAATATTTCTACAGCTTCATCTATTCTATCATTTTGAACCGCATCTTTTATACTCATTGCATCTTCAAAATATAAACAAGGAATCAAATAACCTTCAGAAGTTAATCTAATCCTATTACAAGCTGCACAAAAATCATCTTTATGAGGTTCAATTATTCCAAATTGATAACCATCTTCTAACTCATAATATTGAGCTGGAGATGTTGTATCTCTTGGAACAATTTTAAAATTTGGATATTTTGAAGAAATTATTACTTTTATTTCATCTGAATTAAGACCTTTTGCACCATCTTTTGCATGATTGTTTTCCATAAATTCTATAAATCTTACTATATAGCCTTTAATTTTACAAAATTCCAAAATATCAAGAATATCATTTTCATTTACACCTTTTATTGGAACACAATTAATTTTAATTTTTAATCCCACATCTGATGCTGCTTGTATTCCTTCCAAAACTGTTTTTAAAACATCTTTTTGAGCAATTTTTGCAGCCGTTGCTTCATTTAAAGAATCTAATGAAATATTTATTCTTTTAAGACCTGCGTCTTTAAGCTTTTTAGCAACTTGAGGAAGTAAATAACCATTTGTTGTTAAAGCTAAATCAACATCATTTTTATAATCAAATATCATCTTTAAAAAAACATCTAAACCTTCTCTTAATAAAGGTTCTCCACCAGTTATTCTAACTTTTTTAATACCCTCATCAATAGATACTTTTATAAATTTAAATAAATCTTCATAAGATAATAAATTTT
>ERZ724503.352-NODE-352-length-19178-cov-10.157297_pt1 | contig 19178 bp, 15 predicted proteins | sample MGYA00376036_ERZ724503 | MGnify/ENA primary metagenome ERZ724503 (study PRJEB28724, sample SAMN07190885) | wastewater metagenome | isolation source: influent of sewage treatment plant in Hong Hong | place: Hong Kong | collected 2016-03-17 ...
GTCGGGGAGTACGTCAAGTACGGGCTCAACCACCTGGTGTTCCACGCGCCGGGCCGCGACCAGCGGCGCTTCCTCGAGCTGTTCGAGAAGGACCTGGCACCCCGGCTGCGGAAGCTGGGTTAGGCCAAACGGTAGAGGAAATCATCCTAGCTTTCGAATTTCTTGGCTCGATATGTAAAGGCGTGTATGACTATTCGCGCTGGACCCCGAGTGGGCTGCGCTGGATCTTCCGGCACTTCGAGGTCCTCGCGCTCGGTAGTGCTTCCGGACTCGGCAACGGGGTGTCTTGGCGGCAAGCGCACTCGCGCAATCGTTGTTGCGCAGGACAAGAGCCGAGCACATCGCCACGTTGCCGTTTTCTGGCTGCGCTTCCTCGATCGCTTCGCCGGCACCCGTGTCGCCTCAGATGCTGCGCCTGCGTTGTTCGTCGACCGCCGATCGGCCGACCCCGACCGATCGATGTTCCGGAACTGGTGCGCTTCTACGATGACCAGATCGTGCTGGAACGTAAAGGTCGCCGAGCGCGGGAAGGCTGATCATTTCCTCCTCACCAGCGGGCACTCCAGATGGTGAGGAAAAGGCCGCCTCCCGGTTTCATCAGCTGGTATCGGCCACATACAAGTCGGCCCGAGGAGCAAAGCGACACTGGGATGATTGCAGATTCGGGAGGCGAGCCGACACCGCCCGCGAATCGTGCTCTTCGCGGGAATCCTCATGCGGTACGCCGCTAGACTCTGCGTGGCGAAGGTCCGAGATCTGCCGTCACACATGGTTTCTTCACCTGGACGAGGGGGCGCGGAATTGCTGACCGTAACTAACACAGCCCGGGTTGAATCTCTTGATTCTGCAGTGCTTGTGGTTGTTCCGTGTGCGGGATAGCTGGAATCCGCCGGTTTGATGGGCAAGCCGTTGACAGTCAGACGTTATCGCGGATGGCGGCGACGCTGCGTCATCGCGGGCCGGATGCGATGGGCATATGGCTGGACGGTCCCGTCGGTATGGCACACACGCGGCTTTCCATTATCGACCTACAAGGCTCCCAACAGCCGATGGCTGGCGCGGGCGGACGTCTGCATCTCGTGTTCAACGGCGAAATTCTGAACTATCGAGAGCTCCGTGATGAGTTGTCGTCATACCCATTTCAGACGCACGGCGATACCGAAACCTTGCTCGCCGCCTATGAGAAGTACGGGCCAGCCGGAGTAGATCGCCTCCGCGGCCAGTTTGCCTACGCAATCTTTGATTCTGCTACCGGGGAGACTCACGTCTTCCGGGACCGGCTGGGAATTCTGCCGCTCTACTATTATTCCGACGGCAATTTCTTCGCATTCGCTTCGGAGATCAAGGCGCTGCTGCCGGTCATCAAAGGGCCGTCGGTCGACGAGGACAGCCTCCATGACTACCTTGCGCATCGTTCAGTACCCGCCCCCCACACGCTGATCCGAGGGGTGTGCAAGCTTCCGCCCGGTCATCACCTCGTTGTCACGCGTGACGGTGGTGTCCGTGCGTCGGCGTACTGGGAGTTGGCCCCTCGATCTTCACCGCTCGCTGTAACCCCAGCGGAGGCTGTCGAACTCGTCGATCAGGCGCTCAGAACGTCCGTGCACGACAACCTGGTCGCAGATGTGCCAGTGGGCATTTACCTCTCCGGCGGTGTCGACAGCAGCCTGTTGACCGCTATGGCCAAGCGTGAGAACCCCGGGCAGCTTATGCACACGTTTGGGGCGAGTTTCGGCGACGAACGCTACGACGAGACTGTCTGGGCTCAAAGGGTGGCCGAGCTCAACGGAACAACTCACCATAACGTTGTGGTCACCGCCGATGACTTCCTAGACAATTGGGCGAAGTTGAGTTGGTATAGAGACGGACCAATTTCCGAGCCGGCAGATGTGGCGGTCTTTCGACTGGCGCAGTTGGCACGTGAGCGTGTCAAGGTCGTCCTCAGCGGCGAGGGAAGCGACGAACTTTTTGCCGGCTATCCCAAGTACAATTTCGCCGCCGCGACCCGCTGGCTCGGTGCCGTGCCATCACTCGGACTGCTCGGCCATCTCGAGAGGGCTTTGCCCGCAAGCAGGGCACGCCTGCGGATCGCTCTACGTGCCATGGACGAGAACTCGTACAGCGAACGGTTACGCGGCTGGTTCGCCCCGTTCACGGTTGCGGAACGAGACCGGATCACCGGTCGTCCGTCTGTACGCGGCGCACCTGCCGCATACACCAAGGGACGTGGCGATGCCCTGCGTCGGATGCTCTTCGCGGACACCTGTGTTTGGCTCGCCGACAATCTGCTCGAGAGGGGCGACCGGATGTCTATGGCCGCATCACTCGAGACACGCCCACCGTTCCTCGACCACCGTTTGGTAGAACTCGCTTTTCAACTACCGAGTAGCGTCAAGATCCGTGGCCGAACAACCAAGTGGGTGCTGAAGCAAGTCGCTCATCGTTACCTGCCCGCCGAAGTGGTCGATCGGCCGAAAGTGGGTTTCAAAGTTCCAATGGACCGATGGTTCAGGCATGGTCTGCGGGATATGGCGTTCGACTTACTCACTGGACCTTCGTCATATGTCGGAAACAACTTTGACGGTGAGATCGTCGCCGCGCTGTTGCGCGACCACTCGCGAGGGGTACGCGACGAAGAGTCCCGCATCTGGACATTGCTTTCGCTGGAAGTCTGGCACCGCGAGTTCTTCAGCAGGCAAGCAGCATGAATCTCTACCGCTCGGACATCAGCTTGTCATATGCACGAATGAGATTAGGGGCTTCGTAAGACCAAGCAAGCTCGTTCTGCACGCGGCTCATGCCGAACGCCCCCATATGCGCGCGCCGCTCGGGGTCGTCCAGCAACTCGACAATCTTGGTCGCCAGGTCAGTAGGGTCGTTTCTTGCAGCATACAACGATGCCTCGCCAGCGGAGTATCGTCCCTCGGTCAAATCGAATTGCACGATCGGCTTGCCCAAGGCCATGTACTCCATAATCTTATTCATAGTCGATTTGTCGTTCATCTCATTTGCAACGTCCGGGTTGACACAAACATCCGCGGTATTCAACATCTCGAGAAGTTCGGTATCGGAAACTCGCCCAGTAAAGGTGATATATTCCGCCACGCCGAGGGTGACCGCCAATTGTTGCATCTCTTGCAGCGAAGTCCCGCCACCGATCAATCCGAAGTGCACGTCGTGACGGTCCATGTCGTGGACGATGTGTCTCACGGCGAGCAGCAGAAGATCGATGCCCTCCTGTGCGCCCATCACGCCTACATAACCAACCAAATACTTCTTCCCACACCTCAGCTCAGGCTTCGGTGGGATGATTTTCAGTCGGTCGAGCATAGGTCCGCTGCGCACTACGAATACGCGCTGCGGATCCATGCCGCCTCGTTCGATCGCGATGCGGCGATATGACTCGTTGGTTGCGATCGAGACATCGGCTGTCCGAAATGTTGCGCGTTCGAACCAAACCATCAGGCGCCAGAAGAAGTCGCGGCGTCCAAACTTGGCTTCGTAGAGCTCGGGGTTGATATCGTGGTGGTCGAACAGGAATCGCGTCTTTGTGAAGATCTTGAAGAATCCACCCACCAAGAAGAACAGATCCGGTGGGTTGCAAGCGTGGATGACATCAAACCCCCGTTCTTTTCGCACCCGAAATGCCAGACGAAAAGTGTGCCAAAGCGCAGCCGAGTATTCCACCAGATAGCTCAGAGGGCCAGTACCCTGCCTGGGCAGGGTATAACGATAGATATAGATTCCATCGATGACCTCACGGGTCTTCTCATATCCGTCACCGGTAATGCAGATTACGCTGACCTGCCAGCCATGCGCGTGCAATGTAATCGCCTCCTGCCAGACGCGCCTATCGAAAGGCACGGGCAGATTCTCGACGAGTATCAAGACGCGATTTCGGGGGGGCTGGACGGGCACCGCGGGACTCACCAGCCGATACCGTCATAACAGTCGTCGCTGGTGCGGTCTGCGATTCGTACGAGATCGATGATTATCTGGTCGGAGCGTAAGCCTTCGACGGCTGACCGGAATTCATGGGCGGCATTGCCAATCACGATCGTTTCAGCGAAATCGATGACCTCTTCGATAGTGTCCACCATCAGGCGCGCGATATGTGGAATGTGGTTAAGGATGTAGTCACGGTTCGCTCCCGTTAGCGCTGCCATATTTACGTTATCATCGTACAATCGGAGGGCGTATCCTTTACCGATCAGATGCTCGATCACGTCTACGATGGGCGATTCCCGGAGATCGTCGGTACCGGCCTTGAAAGCGAATCCCAGTATACCGATCTTTCGCTTGCCCTTCGACGTAATCATCGTAATGGCGCGATCGATTTGCCGCTGGTTAGACGGGAGGATCGAATTCAGAAGAGGTACCTCAAGATCCAATTCGCGGGCCTTATAAGTCAGCGCTCGCACGTCCTTTGGTAGACATGATCCACCAAAGGCGAAGCCGGGCTTCAGGTAGTATGGCGAAAGATTGAGTTTCGTGTCCTGGCAGAAGATTTCCATCACCTGCCTGCCATCTATCCCGTTTGCTTTGGATATCGCACCGATCTCGTTGGCAAATGCAACCTTGATGGCATGCCAGTTGTTGTCGGCATACTTCACCATTTCGGCCACCTCGACGCCAGTCCGGATTAACGGCGCATCGAGTCCGCAATACAGCGTGGCAAGCAGTTCGCCGGCTTTGGTATCCGTCTCGCCAATAACAGTCTTCGGCGGGTGGTAGTAGTCCCACACGGCGGTGCCCTCCCGAAGGAATTCCGGGTTGCTGCAAACACCGAAGTCGACCCCGGCGACTTTGTTCGACGCAGCCTCAAGGGTCGGGATCACAACACCGCGCATACTGCCCGGCAACATCGTGGACCGCGCTGCCACCACATGATAGGAGTTGCTGTACTGCAGTGCCTCGCCGATTTGTTCGCAAACCCGACGTACATAGCTCAGGTCAAGATTGCCGTTGAGCTGACTTGGCGTGCCGACGCAAATGAGTGAGATGTCGCTGGATAGGACCGCTTCGCCAGCTTGGGTTGTCGCGACGAGTCGACCGACCTTCACCTCGGCGCTGATCAGATGACCAACATCTGCCTCGATGATTGGCGTCTGGCCGGCGTTGATCAGGTCGACCTTCGTTTGGTTGGGATCGACCCCGATTACATGGTGGCCATCCGAGGCGAGGCACGCAGCCGAGACGGCACCGACATAACCCAGCCCAAGAACAGCAATCCTCATATGCTCCTGCTTGTCACTTCGGTGAATCGATGGCTACCCCATGGATGGATGGTACTCATTATCGATGTCAAAGGGCTGGGCAAGATACCTGGTGGCGGCGGCACACCGCAAGCCGCAGCGATACTCTCGCGCCTGGCCAACTGCTGCTTCTCTCTTGATGGGATCACCGCACAGAGCTTCCCTAGCGACAACGGGTCTTGCAATCGATCCCACGGCATTCCGCGAAGTACTCGGTGACATCGAGAGCCGTCGCACACGCCCATACAGGCCACGAACCACACCGCACTCGGCCGGCCAACCTCCCGCTATCCGTGTACCAAACGTCTCAGGTAGTACAGCTAGAGCAGGTCAGCGCGGACCATGATGCAGTCGACTTCGATGAGCCTGGGAAAGTGGCCGGCATTGTTCGGCACCAACGCGCTCAACTCAAACCCGCACTCCTCGTAGACCGTGATCGCTTCCCGGAAGTCGACTGAATCCGCGTAGAGCTTCTTTATCGCCAACTCGCTCTGTAGCCCGACAAACGTTCTCACCGCCTGGGGTGCGGCGGAAACGATCTGCGTGTCGAACCCTTGTGTGTCGAGTTTGAGGAACGGGCGCGAGAATCCGAACTGACCGCGCAGCCGGTCGACCGTCGTAGCCAGGTTCTCCGTTCTGACGGTGACGGTCTTGCAGACCTGATTCAGTTCCCTGAACAGGTCGACTTGGTCGTGGCGGGGCGCGCTCAGCGAGCTGAACTCACTTTCCTTCATCACGTTGAACTGCGCGGTCCCATCCTTGGCGCTGATCGCAAGATCTTCAACCAACCAACGGGGTTGACCTGCAGCTTTCTTGGCCAATCCAGCAGCGACGTCTGGGTCTGGCTCGAACGACACGACTAAGCCCTTGTATCCGACTTTCTCGCGCAGCATCGTGGCGTACTGCCCGGTGTTCGCGCCAACATCGAATACGCAGTCGACATCGAAGTACTTGAAAAGCTGCTGGAGGTGGTCAACTTCCCACAGCTCGTACATCTTCTTCACTGCTGTCGGACCTCGACGGACCCACCTCATTGGGAACCTCCTCAGTAAGGTCTATCACTCGTCGCAGACAGCCTCCAGGCGACGGGTGACGTCGCGGTTGCAATCGTACGGCCGGCGGTGGTGAACCGATCAAGGCCGCGGGGTGCGACTCGGCCGCTCGACAGACCGTCCAGGACTGTCAGGCAAGCGCCGGGTGGTGCCCGCGTATGGAGAAGGTGGAGCCTCGCTAAGTGTGTTGCGCCGAGACCGATGACGCCGCGATACATCCTCGATTAGTCCGAATACTCGTCGCCCGATTCCCTTTCGAACCGAGCGGATCACCCTAACCCGAGCAGGCTCAGCGCAGCAGGTGCCCAGAATCCGTGTTCAGGCCCACCCCGGCATGGTCCGTCTGTCTGTCCTGGATTCTTCACCCATAGAAGACCATCGAGTGTGCCGCCTCCGAATAGCTGCGGAGCATGTCCCAACCGCGCACCCGGCGGGTTACAGGAACTGTCCTGTGGACCTGCGCCGTTTCGGCTGATGTCGATCACATAGTGCGAGTCGGTGATGCCGAGCTTGCTAAGTTCGGACCGCACGCTCTCAGCGAACTCCACCTCGCCCTTCGTCGTGTAGAAGTTTGCGACATTAAGGCTGAACCCCGCAACCTTGTCGACTCCCACCCTTTTCAACCGGTTCGCGACTTCCGCTGCACTAAGCCACTTCTCATGTCCCGCGTCGATATAAACCCGCGCGCTTGTGGTGGAAAGCGCGTCGACCGCATAGCTCAAATTGCCCATACGGTCGCCCTGCTCACACGGCAGGCCCGGCAGTGCATCTGGCTCGAGGATGACCAGCGCTTCGTTATGCCCCTTCAACGCTGCGGAAACGCCGTCCACCCACGCCCTGTACTCCTGCGTATCCGGGGCGCCGCCACTGGCCCCGTTGGGGCCACAATCACGTTGGGGAATCCGGTAGAGCACGATCACCGGGACCCCGTCCGCCGCTGCCGCGCCGGCGAGGTAGCGGCCGATATCCCTCAGGGCCGTCGCGGAGGTGGACCAATCGGTGAACCACTTGGCTTGCGGCGTTTCCGCGATCGGATCGAAACGAGGGTCCTCCTGGGCCGCTGCGATCGCCTCCATGTGGGGGTCGAGATATAACCTCGTGGCGATAGGCGTGCTGCCCGCCAGCGTTTCACAACCCGGGACAATCGCCATGATCGCCGTCACCAGAATGGCGAATACCATTGTGAGAAGGGCGCGCCTTTCTCGTCGCTTGATCCAATGCCAGCATGACAAAGCTTGGACCACCCCCTGCTGCTCACCGTGCACTGCCTTGGTGTGTGTCCACGGCTCGAGCGAAGAATAACACCGTGAGTGGAACGATTGTGACTGTCCAGAACATCGCCGTGTCTACGAAGCCCAGTGGCACATCAAGGAAACCGCCGACGGCGATCCCTGTGACCAGCATCGCACCGATCACCAGGTAGCGGCTGCTGGACTCAGTGATGGCGTACGCCTGCACGAGAAGCGAACCGACGGCAATGAACGCAAAAATCGGACCTCCAACAGTAAGGAACTGTACAAATTGATTGTGGCCATGAAAAGCAGCCAGGTTTAATGGGGATGTGTCGCTTTTCGCAATTTGCCCATACCAGTCACTGCCGAGACCAAACAAAAGCCCCCGCGAAGACCACTCGGTCATCGCTCCCTTCCAAATGAGGCCGCGCTCGGTGAATGCCTCGTCTTCCCACCCCGTAAATGGCAGCGCGCACATTATCAGGACTGCCGAAACTGTTGCAATGCGTGCCACCGCGGACGCTGCACGGCGCCATCCGAACTCCGCAAGGGTCCACACCGCGATCCCCACGATCAGCATGCATGTGCTCGCAAACATCGAATTGCGACTGGAGGTCCAAATAATCGCGAAGACGACGATCGCCAGCCCAGGCATTCGCAGCCACCAGCGCGGAAGCATAGCCACGGCTGCGATGCCGATCGAGAGATATAGGCCCAGGTTGTTCTCCGCTGTGAACATTCCCTGCAGCAGGCCCAGCGACGGTAGCAGCGACTTATCGGACTGGCGTACCGTCCCGTCTGCGTCGTGCAATATGCCGGCATCCGGCAGCAGGAAACCAAACGCGATGGCGGTGATCGCCGTGAGGACCACGAGTGCACCAAGCATGATGAGCACACGAGGATGTGGCCGCAATGCGGCCAGCGCCAACACCACTAGCACGTAGAGGACGGCGTCGGGGGTCGGCCAGCCGGAATACAGGTCACGCATCAGAATCCATAGCCAGGGCGCCAGCAGCACCGCGATGCGCCACAGGCCAGGTCGGGTGACGTCATTAACGCGGAACAGGATGACGCCGATGCAAATGCCCGCCGCCAACAGGAAGGACAGCTTCGAGGTCAAGCTTGCGGCGGGCGGCCAGATCGGATCCTGGCCCACCGGGACGTACACCTTGTCTGCGGTGAGCGATAGCACGATCCGCGATCCGACTGCCCGGCACCACAAAACCACGATGAGTAGCACTGCTAGACCGTCAGGGGTGATGTACAGCCGGCCTTTCCGGTGCATCGACCCTCCATTCAAACCGCCTGGCCATGTCACCACGTCGGCCGGGCAGGTACCTTGTGGATGTTACCGGCCGGATGAGCGGGGGGACGCATGCCAACCGGAGACGGACGGTCTGCGAGCGGCAACGCCCTGCTAACCTTGGGCGGCCAATGGGGTCGTTACGCAATTCAGTTGCTTGCGCTCGTTGTGTTCTCCCGGCTGCTCAGCCCAGCTGATTTCGGACTCGTCGCGATGGTGACCGGCGTTGTCGGCATCGCGTATGTGATCGGCGACTTCGGGCTCTCGCTGGCCGCACTGCAGGCCGCGCATTTGCACGCGCATCAGCGCACCAACCTTTTCTGGTGCAATAGCGGGATCGGCCTCGTTCTGGCCGCCTTGATATGCGCGGCAGCTGGCCCCCTGGCCACCTTCTACGGCGATTCGCGCGTCGCGCCCGTTACCGCCGCCTTGGCCTCAGTGTTCCTCTTCAACGGAGTCTCGGTGCAATTCCGCACCGAACTAAATCGTGAACTGCGCTTCGCTGTGATTGCCGCGGCGGATTTTCTTGGGCAAGCAGCCGGATTCGCCGTGGCGTTGGTCGGGGCGGCGGTCGGTTGGTCGTACTGGGCGCTGGTGGCTATGCAGATCATCGCGGCGGTCGTCACGAATGCGATCATCATCGCGCGGGCACAGTGGTGGCCCGGCTGGTATCACCGCGGTACACCAATGCGGTCGTTGCTCATCTTCGGGTTGAACACGTTCCTGACCCAGGTGGTCAACTACGTGTCGACGAACATCGATCAAGTCGCCATCGGCCGAGTATGGGGTGCCACTACGGTCGGCTTCTACAACCGGGCATTTCAGATCGCTCGTATCCCGGGCCAACAGGTCGCAAGCCCGCTCACCCGCGTCGTTCTCCCGTATCTCTCGAGACTTCAAGGTGACCGAGCGGCCTATCTCGATGCGGTGAAGAAGACGCAACTGGCGCTCGCCACTCTCCTGCTGTCGCTACTGTCGTTCTTGGTCGGTACCGGTGACTGGCTGGTCCCGATTGTTCTCGGCGATGGTTGGCAAGAGGCCGTCCCATTGCTTCGTGTGCTCTGCCTGGCGGGCGCCTTAGAGGCGATCGGATGGGTCCCGTACTGGGTGCTGCTCTCGCAAGGCAAGACTGGCCTGCTGTTCGCCACCGAACTGGGAGGCCGTCTCGCCATGATTTCGCTTGTCATCGCTGCGGTCGCCCAAGGACCAATATGGGTAGCCCTGGCGGTCGCAATCGGGCAAGCCCTACTACTCGTTTCCGCTGCCGGCTATGCGCTTCCTCGCGCAAGCGTTCCTCCCGGCCTCGTCCTCCTACCGGCAGTGCGGCCCGCGGTCCTGTTCACGTTCGCGGCCATCTCCGCGTATGTTGCGGGCCACCTAATCAACGCGCTGCATGATCTCGCTGCTCTGCTGATCGGGACAATCGCGTTCGTCGCGGTTAGCGCGGCCGCCACGGCACTTCCAGGCTACCGTCACGACTTGGGCGTTCTGTTGGCGCTTGTCCGCAGTGTGCGGCGCGGAAGGAGTAGCGAATGAGCGGACCACGACTGAAGGTGTTGATGTCGACGGGACCGCTAAAAGATGACGACAATCCTTATTTGCAGCAGCTGGTCACTGGCCTCAGTGCGTACTGCGATGTCGAACCGTTATCGTGGCGCGCTGCCTTGTTCTCTCGTCCAGACGTATTCCACGTGCACTGGCCCGAGCAGCTTTATCGCGCCAACGGATGCGCGAAGACGATCGTCAAGAGGGTCCTATCGGCTGTGCTCCTCGCCCGACTACGTCTTCGCGACGTGCCTGTTATTTTGACGGTGCATGACCTCTCGTCCCACGAGGCCGACCGCGGCATCGAGCGGCTGCTCTACCGGGCACTGGAACGAATGGTTACCCTTCGCATATACCTCAACGAATCCGAGCGGAACGACCGAACCCGCGGTGTTGTGATACTCCACGGTGATTATCGTGCGTGGCTGCGAGAACATGGTATCGACATGTCACCACGAGAGCCCGAGCGAGACGTCATCCTGTTCGGCTGGCTGCGAAGGTACAAGGGAATCGAATCCCTTATTGCCGCAGCGCACGACGCCGAGGCGACGCTTACGATCACCGGCCGCGCGATCGATGCATCCTACGAACGCTCGCTGCGCGCGTTGATGGCCGACGTCCCTTCCTCGGTGCTTGACGTCCGGCACCGCGAGGACGATGAACTCACGGCCGAAGTTCTTCGGCACAAACTCGTGTGCCTTCCGTATCCGCATATGCACAACTCCGGAGCGTTGGTGTATGCGCTCAGTGTCGGCCGCCCTGTTCTCGCTCAGCGCAGTCCGTTCAACGAATTCATTGCTCGCGAGGTGGGGGAGCAATGGTTGATGCTGTACGACGGGCCATTGACGGGGGTCAAGTTGCACGACGCACTTATCCGTACGCCGCCCTCTGGGTTGCCGGATCTCAGCCGATGGGATTGGTCGACGGGGATCGCCCTACACGTTGCGTGTTATCGCGGTCTCGCTGCCGCGGATGGCCGGCGCCTACCGTCGACGGTCGTTCGAGAACTTCTGGAAGCAGAACCCGCATTTGCCGCCCATTCGGCCTTCAACGCCCCGGTTTAGATCTTGTAGGCGTCGCGCCAAAAGCTCAACGGATTGCGTAAAGCCCGCGCTAGCTTCCCACGCTGCATTCGGGCGTGGGCTTTCTTCATCTCCACGGTGAATGGGCCGCGGCCTGCAACGACGTAGCCCCACAGCATCGCGAGTGATCCCACGACGTACGGACGTCGAGCAACGTAGCGGCCGCAATGCAGGAGGAAGTAGGGGAACGAGTAGCCGGTCCACCGACACATCCGACCATTGCGGTATCGGCCGTGGACCTCTCCCTCGCTCGCGCCAACGGCTCGCGTCATCTCGAAATGGGCGTCGGAGTCCACGCGCGTTTCGAAACCCGCCAGACTCGCCGCGACTTCGTCCAGCACATCCCAGCCAAGCGCCGTTGGCATCGACGCCGTCGCGCGAAATGCATCGGTCGTGTACAGCTTGACAGAACCGGGTACGTGAAACTTCTGCTCGGTCATGCCCTTGGTTACAATGACGCCGCCTGCGATTCCGACTCGGCCACGTGCAAGTTTCATTACCCGGTCGAGGTAATCGGGAGCCAGCCGCACGTCCGCGTCCAACTTCATGACGTGCGAGTACGGCTTTCGAGGCAGCGCATGCGCAACGCCGAATCGCCATGAGCTGAAGTCCGACCCGCCGATCAGTCCGCCATCGTTGGCCTTGGTCAGCACGGTGGCCAGATGGTCGGTGTCGACCTTCGCGAATTCTTCGGCGGTCCCGTCGCTGCTGCCATCGTCGACCACCACCCAGTCGAAGTCGCGAAATCGCTGCTCCCGAACTGTTGAGACGAGGCCCGACACGTTATGCACCTCATTGTGCAGCGGTGAGACGATGAGCAACGTCATAGTGGGTTGCGGGCTCGCTCGATACGTTCCCGCACACCTTTGAAGTCGCCTTTAAGTAGATGCTCGGTGCCGTTTGCGGCCTTTCGGACGAACATTCGAACTCGGCTCTTACTCACCACCGTCGGCTGGTCGCACCACTCGCGCGCCACGAAAGGCGCTGTCTTTCGAAACACTGCGGTGCGCCGGGCCAGCTTGCCCCGGAACTCCCATTCGGGCTCCCTCTTGAGTACCGAGACGATCATGTGCCCAGTCCAGACGTCCACGTCGTCGATGAGTAAGTAACCCCCAATCCGCAATCGAGGCGCCAGGTAGAAGTAATCGATCGCCGGGATCGGGAAGCCGTGCCCGCCGTCGATGAGGGCGAGGTCCAAGTCGGTGATCTCGAGATCGGGAAGAACATCTTGGGAGTATCCGATCTTGAAGGTCGTCCGATCTGTCGCGATACCCCGCTCCTTGCAATAGGCCGTGATCCTCTGTACCTCGTCAGCGGCCGGCGTGATCGCGGTGTGCTGGGCACCGAGTTGGGCGAACACGATGGTCGAGTAGCCCGCGCCCGTCTCAACGGTCACTGAGTCCTCGTTCACGTGTTCGGTCAGGAAGTCAAGCACCTCCTCGGCGATCATCCAGTTGCTCTGCCCGCCGCGGTGCAGTGTTGGTCCTGACGCGTTCAGATCCACGAGACTCCCCGGTCGATAGCAAGATCGCCACTGAGTGTACGGCGATGGCCGGTGGTTCAGGCCGACCTTCACGAAGGGTTACGTCGACCACACAAGGCCACGGGTCGTTCCGCCAGACAATGGTCACCGATGCAAGTACTATTGCCCGTCGAGGAGCAGGCCGTACGTTGACGTGCAAGCTTCACACGAGTGTCGACACGTCTGGTGGAATATGGATCTTCGCAGCTACTGCCGCCTGCTGCTACGGCGTCGGCAGGTACTCCTGCTGACCTTCCTGCTCGTTGGGGCAACCCTCGGAGGCGCCGGATTTCTCATTCCGGCGAGTTACACAGCGACCGTTCAAATGTTGTTCACGCCTAACCTCCCAGCGAACGCGGAGGTGGAAACACGTCAAACTGCCCAGTTGTACCTGGCGGCCCGCATGAAGACTTATGCGCAGGTGGTGACCACCGATCCGGTTCTGCAACCGGTCATCGACAACCTCCGTTTGGGTGTCACCGTGCCCCAACTCGTCGAGAAAATGCAGGTCACGATCCCGAAGGACACCTCGGTGATCAACGTTTCAGTTTCGGCGCCGACTGCTGCAGGGGCCGCCTCCACCGCCAACCAAATCGCTAACCAAATGCAAGTGGTTGTGGTCAACCTCGAAGGCTCGGCGACGATTATCCAGGTCGCCACACTGCAGCCTGCCACTCCACCGCTACACCGATCGTCTCCGAATGTCGTACTCAACCTCGCAGTCGCGATCCTGTTGGCTTTGGTCGCAGCCGTCTTCGCTGCAGTGGTCGTTGACCGCTATAGCAATCCGAAGGCGTATAGCAGTCCGACGGCGCGGCGCTACAACGAAGAACGTTCCAATCACGGCGATCCATGACCCCAACACCGCTCGACGGCGGCTTGAGATTCAAGACACAAGCCTCGTCGGACGCGTACAGCCCACAAATACTCGAAGCTAGAAAGTCGCGAAAGTAGAACAGCGTGCACTCGATCGGTTCAGCCTGGTCCCCGGTTCACGAATCGGGCGTCAATGCCCCTTTCCAGCGGATAGTCGCAGCGGTGCGACGGAAGCTGATCCGAGCGATGGTGCTCGTGCTGCCAGCACTGCTGGTCGGGTCGGTTGCAGGTTCGGCATATGCGCAGCCTGGCGACACCGCAGACCCGCCGGGTGTAGCCAGTGGGGCGAATGAGGCAGGTGTTACCCTGCCTTGGCCTGTCCTTGGGTTACAGCCGAGGATGGATTTGTACCCCGACAGCAGCCAGAGTGTCAGCGTGCAGGTGCCTTCGGGACTGACCGCCACGCGGTTGCGAGGCTTGATTCACGCACCGATGAATATCGGTGCTGGGTACCTGGAAATTAGCGACGGAAATGGCAAGTTTGTGGCGGCAGTCAATCTGCCGCCCGCGGTGCCCCCTACCGCTGTAACACCTTTTGACGCAGACATTTCGGCGGCGCAGCCTCGGGCGTCATCGATCAACCTCTCGTTCACGCTTCGCGCGCTGGACGGCGCTGACCCGTTCTGCGGACCCACCCAGCGGTTGACTCTTAGCGACCTGGCAACCGTATTCACTGGGATCCAGCCTCCGGTAGCTAGTATTGCGAGTTTTTTCCCGCCGGTGCTGGAGCAGGTCACGATTTATGCGCCGACTGACGCCGCCGCCGCTGAACAGCAAGCGGTGCTGACGTTGGTGTCGACTCTGGCCCGGATCTACAATCCGATCAGGATCAACATCTCGGTCGTCAGCCGGCCCCGTGGCACTGTGCCGCCGCCGGCTTCTGGGCTGTCGCGCGCAGTTGTCGTAGAGACGGGACCTCCCGGCCTCAGCGTTGAAAACGCCGGGACACTTGGTGCCTACCTTCGGGTCTCGGGCGAGGGTGATGGAATCTCCGACCAGATGTCGCTCTTGGTCAACGGGCTGCAGCCGCTGGCCCAGTCGGTCACGGCCCGAATCGACAAAGCGGGATCAGATGCTGCCCTAGCAGGCGACACCGTGACTTTCAGCCAGTTGAGGGTGGGTGGTGAAACCACCTTCATCAAGACGAGCATCCTTCGGGTCGGAATCGATCGGACATCGTTGGGCCGTCGCTTCGACCATGTGCAGGTGCATCTGCTCGCCGACTACACGCCTGTGCAGAAGGACGACGCGGCAACTGTTGTGATTCGGTCTGGCGACCTTGTCGTCTATCGGGCCTTGCTCGATAGCAGCGGGCGGCTGGACGCGACGTTCGATCTGGACAGCCAGATGTTGGGCAAGCAGTGGATCGACCTGGAACTGGCGCTTACCTATACCCCCCACCAAGTGTGTGGGCCATTGATGGCGCGTATGTCTTTCGGGATCGACCCGAGATCTACGCTAACCATGCACCGTGGTGGCGCTCCGCTTGGCGGGTTCGCTGCATTTCCGTACGAGTTCAGCCCCAGATTTTTGGTCGCACTCGACGGCAGTAGCCCGAATCAACTCGCCTATGCCGCCCGAGTAGTAGCCGCGATTGCCCGTCTCACTCGCACAGAACTGACGCCACAGGTTGTTGACCTCCAAGCTGCTTCCAACGCCAACTCAGGGGCGCTTATTGTTGCCAGTTCGAAGGCAATCACACAAACATCGCTGAACCCACCAGTGAGCGGCGATGGCTCGGCCATCAACTTCGCTCTTCCGGCCGAGTTGCGGGTCAACATCGATAAGGGGCTGGGATCCATTCAGGCTTTCGCAGATACTTCACGCAACCGGTCCGTCGTCCTGGTCACAACGACTGGGGAGTGGACGCTGGTGGACCCACTGTTCGGCTATATCGACGGGTCAGTCCGCGATTGGTCGCAGCTGACAGGGGATGTTCTCGCCGCAGGCGCGGGCGGCACCCCGACCGAAGCAACGATCCGACCGGTTGGCAATGTCTTCGAGCCGCCGCAGTCCGGCGCGCGGGGTCTCGTAGTCGGCGGGGTTGTTGCCGGTGTGCTCGGGGCCATCGCCGTCCTGGCAGCGATCCTGTTCTCGCGCCGACGTCGTGCGCGCGCAGCCGGAAATCTCGAGAATTAGCCGAGGCCCAGTGGGTGCCGAGGCGACCGCCAACGATGCGGTCATGGTGACGGGCAGCGCAGGGTTCATCGGCGGGGCTCTGGTGTCCCGTCTTCGTGAACTTGGCCGTTATGTCGTCAGCCTGGACCGCGTTGCTGAGCCGGCCAGCGACTCACTGCGCATCGACCTGACAACCCTGACGGAGGACGGCTTCGGCACCGGGCCGCGGCCGCCGACCATTGTCCACCTTGCTGCGGTCTCGAAGGAACCTGGATCGCCGTGGCGGGACTACTTCGCCAACAATGCCGAGGCGACTCGCCGCCTGTGCGCGGCCGCCGACAGAGCGGGCGTGCGGAACATCGTCTTCACCAGTTCGATGATGGTTTTCGCCCCCGGTCCCTGGCGTCGCAGCGAGAGCGACTTCGGCGATGCTGATACGGCATATGGCGCCAGCAAGCTACAAGCCGAGGAAATCCTACGGACCTGGCAGGCCGCCAAGCCGGGGCGCCGACTGCGCATCGTGCGGCCCGGTGTGGTGTTCGGCCCCGGCGACCAGGGCAACATGCGGCGCTTGATCCATGGGTTGAGCCGTCGGCGGTTCGCCTACATCGGCGAGCACGACACCGTGAAGAGCTGCATCTACCTCAAGGACATGCTTCGGTTGCTGGTCCGCCTCATCGACGATGACGGTCCGCATGAGCTTTATCACGGTGTCTACCCACAACCGACCACGATCCGGGATATCGTCGGCGCCATCAACTCGGCCTGGGGTTGGGACTTCCGGCCGCCGACGGTTCCGTATCGCCTCGCGTTGGCAGGCGCCGCACCGTTTGCGGTGGTCGATCCGTCCGGGACCCGTTTCGGACTCCATCCGAGGCGGATCCAGAAACTGCACTTCGATACGAACATCAGCTCGGACCGCCTTGCTGATATCGGCTTCACCGCGGAGTATTCGCTCTCCGAGGCCTTCGCGGACTGGCGACTGGAGTGTGCTGGCGGCCTGCCCCAGTAGGGGGCTACCTGCCGTTTGCCGCGCCTCAGGCGATGCGGAATGCTGTTTATGTGACCGCCGCGCGCCCTGCCACTGCGATCTACATCGCCTCCCCGGAGGGTGACACCGGTAAGTCAACGGTCGCGTTGGGAATCCTGCACCGGCTGACCGCGATGGTGCCCCGGGCCGGGGTGTTCCGCCCGATCACCCGGCGCGAGGACCGCGACTACATCCTGGAACTGCTGCTGGCCCACAGCAACGCGGGCCTGACCTACGAGGAGTGCGTGGGCGTCAGCTACCAGCAGCTGCACGAGGATCCCGAGGCCGCGATCGCCGACATCGTCGACCGCTATCACGCGATGGCGGCCCGCTGCGACGCGGTGGTGATCGTCGGCTCGGACTACACCGACGTCGCCACCCCCACCGAGCTGAGCGTGAACGCGCGCATCGCGGTCAACCTCGGTGCGCCGGTGGTGCTCTCGGTGCGGGCCCGCGACCGCACGCCGGCGGAGGTGGCTCAGGTCATCGGGCTCTGCCTGGCCGAGTTGGCCGCCCAGCACGCCCACACCGCCGCCGTGGTGGCCAACCGGTGCGATCCGGCGCAGATGTCGGCGGTCGCGGCGGCCTGCGCGGACCTCGGCCCGCACGTCTACGTGCTGCCCGAGGAGCCGCTGCTGGTGGCACCGACGGTCGGGGACCTGTGCGGTGCGGTCGCCGGCACGCTGGTGCACGGGGACGAGTCGCTGCTGGCCCGCGAGGTGATGGGGGTGCTGGTCGCCGGCATGACCGCCGAGCACGTCGTCGAGCGGCTGACCGAGGGCGCGGCGGTGATCACCCCCGGGGACCGCTCCGACGTGGTGCTCGCGGTGGCCAGTGCCCATGCGGCAGAGGGGTTTCCGTCGCTGTCGGCGATCATCCTCAACGGCGGAATGGCCCTGCATCGGTCGATCGCGAAGCTGGTCACCGGCCTGGGGCTGCGGCTGCCGATCGTCGCCACCGACTTGGGGACGTTCGAGACCGCCAGCGCGGTGGCGGAGGCCCGGGGGCGGGTGACGGCCACCTCACAGCGCAAGATCGACACCGCCATCGCGCTGATGGACCGCCACGTCGACATCGCCGACCTGCTGGAGCGGTTGGCCATTCCGATCCCGACGGTGACCACCCCGCAGATGTTCACCTACCAGCTGATGGAACGCGCCCGCGCCGACCGCAAGCGAATCGTGCTGCCCGAGGGTGACGACGACCGCATCCTGCGCGCCGCCGGGCGGCTGCTGCGCCGGGGGGTTGCCGAGTTGACGATCCTGGGTGAGGAGTCCGCGGTGCGTTCCCGCGCAGCCGAACTCGGTGTCGACCTGTCGGCGGCGACGGTGCTCAACCCGCGCACCAGCGAGCTGTGCGATAAATTCGCCGACCAGTACGCCGAGTTGCGCAAGAAGAAGGGCGTCAGCCTCGAGCAGGCCCGGGAGATCATTCACGATGTGTCGTACTTCGGCACGATGCTGGTGCACAACGGGATCGTCGACGGGATGGTCTCCGGTGCGGCGCACACCACCGCGCACACCGTGCGCCCGGCCTTCGAGATCATCAAGACCCAGCCCGACGTGTCGACGGTCTCGTCGATCTTCCTGATGTGTCTGGCGGACCGGGTGCTGGCCTACGGTGACTGCGCGATCGTGCCGGACCCCACCGCCGAGCAACTCGCCGACATCGCGATCAGTTCGGCGCGCACGGCGGCGCAGTTCGGCATCGAGCCGCGGGTCGCGATGCTGTCGTATTCCACCGGCACCTCGGGCAGCGGGTCGGGGGTGGAGAAGGTGCGCACCGCAACCGAACTGGTGCGGCAACGCGATCCCGAGCTCATGGTGGAGGGGCCGATCCAGTACGACGCCGCCGTCGACCCGACGGTGGCGGCCGCGAAGATGCCCGACTCCGAGGTGGCCGGGCGGGCGACCGTGCTGATCTTCCCCGACCTCAACACCGGCAATAACACCTACAAGGCGGTGCAGCGCAGCGCCGGTGCGGTCGCGATCGGCCCGGTGCTGCAGGGGCTCAACAAACCGGTCAACGACCTGTCCCGGGGTGCGCTCGTCGAGGACATCGTCAACACCGTCGCGATCACCGCGATCCAGGCGCAGGGGGAGTGATGCCGGGCACTGGAGCCGCGGGGCCGGCGACATCGGGGCGCGATACCGTCCTCGTCCT